>MDTA01082230.1_pt1 | contig 24641 bp, 27 predicted proteins | sample 811151 | NCBI WGS metagenome assembly MDTA01 (sample SAMN05326648, study PRJNA326480) | marine metagenome | isolation source: seawater | place: Indian Ocean: South | collected 2010
ATTTTATTTTCAATAAAATCTAATATTTTATTACTATCAAATTTTAAATTATAAAAATAATAAAAAGGATAATTTATATTTTCATTAACCATGGATGTATCTCTTTTGCATAACCAACAGTATTCCATTTTTTATCCCAACCTTCTGCCCAAGATTTGAGAGAAGATAGTTCCTTTGGGTTACTACCTACTATATTAGCATATTCTTTAAATTTAGTCAAGCCTAACATTTTATAATCTTCTTTTTTTATTGATCCTAGACTACAGTGAAATGGTGCCATAATTGGTACCACCATCATAGGATCATTTTTAAAAAATTCCTTAGCATCATTTAAATAATTTATTGTCCAAGGGGTTAAAGAAAAATTTATAGTAACACTTACATTAGAAATTTCTTTTAGCTTGTAATAACTTTCAACAAGTTTATTCCAAGAAGCTCCTCTTCGAAACCATTCGTATGCTTTTCCATATCCGTCTACACTTAACATTACTTTTACATGTTTCCAAGACTTCCATAGATTATAATTAACCGTAGCAAGTCCATTGGTAATGTAGTTAAGTTCACAATTACCTTTGTCTACTTTATCTAATTTTTTTAATATTTTTTTATGCATAGGATCCATCCACGGTTCTCCTCCAGTAAACCTTATAAAATTTAAAGATGGAACAATACTAACAAGTTCATCTACAACTTCATTAGACATTGTGTAATCTTGAACGTAATCTTTTTTTCCTATATGTTTTCCCCAGGAACTAGATAGCAACGGACCACAATGGGCACATACTAATTGGCATCTATTACTGAGTTTAAATTGTATACCTTTTAAATTAGGTTCTTCTGTTAAAATTGGAAATTCTGTTCTTAAACTTATTGCATTAGATTTTTCTAATTTATTACATTGCCAACATATCTTACTAGGATTTGTCAAATACGATTCTAAATTATTTCTAAAATCAGAATACTTTTCACTATTCCAAGCTCCTACTAAACCTTTTTCATTAATATTTTCTAGCTTTGCATTATTAAATTCAAGAGGACAAGAAGTAGTATATCCATCATTACCTACTACGAGAATGTTTTGTGGATATATGCACTTTCTCATTTTAGTAAACACCTATATATTTTTTGAGGACCCCAAGATATACTTTTTTCTATGCTGTAATTCTTTTTTATAATTTCTTGTATCCAATCATGTCCTTGTTTTCCCATAAGTTTATCAGGATGCCACGTAAAAATATACTCTTTTGCTAAACTTTTTTGCCTATCTAAATATAATTCTACATTAGCAACAAATTCTAATATTCCACTATTGACAGCATAATCCCAATTATTAGTTAATTCATTTTGATAGTCTGTATTTAAATCTAAGACTTTATCTACTTCTGGTATATCCATTCCGTCTACACACATATAATCTGTAGGTGAATAATATTTTAGTAAATTTGCCGCACCTCCTCCTAAATCTAAAACTGATTTATTAGGTAATAAGTTTTCTGCAATAACCTTATTGCGTAAACGCCATGGTGGACGTCTTAAATGTAGTTCACTTATACAAAGATCCATATTAGTTTTCCCATGTTGTAAATATGCTCATGCCTAATTTACTTTTTATATCTACATTTGTAAAATCACTTGCACAATGTAACTGTAACGAATCAAAAGCAATTATACTTCCTATTGTCCAAGGAAAATAACATTGGACTGATAACTCGTGTGTCCATAACGGTCTTAAATGTGTCATTAATTTTTTTATTTCAAGAGGTATACCTTGTTTATCTTTATTTTCTACTTCGTTATAATCTGTAACATATTTGTTATAATATACAGGCAACTGTTTTTCATCACTGCCTTTAACAAATTTTGCAGGACCTCCATAATAATATTGATTAAACATTATTAACTTTGCTAGATTACAATTATTTCCATTTACCTCTAGAGGTATTGCAAACGCTTTGTAAGATCTTGGATATTCAAATTTATCATCTATGTGTATAATATGTGGCTTTTCAACATTAAAAAATTGTATATCTCTTACAGTAAAATTTCCAAACTGTAGACGCAATAATTCTATTATATCATCAACTACTCCATCTCCTTCTTTTACATTGCTATATTGCGGACCTGTATTTTTCTGTATTTTATTAGTGCTTTTATAATAATCTATTAAAAAATCTATTTTTTCTTTGGTAATAGCATTTATAAACTGAACAGGATTACTTTGTCTTTCTTTAATATCATTTATTTGATCACTTGTCCGCATAAACTTTCCTTTTTGGTATCTTTGAATCTGCACTACTGACACAACTTTTAGTAATACATGTTTTAGGTGTCTTAAATAGCTGGAAACCTGTTTCTATGTTACCAAGAGGTGCATCTGCACAAGAATAGCTTCTTTTTATCGAACCGTCAGGCTCGCGTATTATTATTCCGCTGTAACCGGCATTGCATGCCCATCCTTGGAAATTGTTAAAATTAAAGGCATTAAAGCGTTCTGCTTGGTCCATATACCACTTTTTACCTTTTGAATCTTCAAATTCAACTTGAAAATGCCAAGGTACACTTTTGTCATTATTTCCTACAGCATAAGGCGGCAATTGGAAACTAGGTATTGGCCTGTCAGCCCATTTTCTTTTTGTTTCGGTATACCCCATTTGCGGCATGCCGTTCCACAATCGCTGTAACATTTCATCTGTATAACCGTCCACGACTCTACTTGCCGTTGGGTCTGATTGTGGTTTAAGGGTAACGTTGATTCCTTGTTCATGGAAGAAGAGTGCATTTTCCCAGTCTCTTTCAAACCAAGCAGGAACCATAACCATGTTGATAGTAATTTGTACATCGTACTCCTGACATAATATTAATTTATTTGCAAAGTCTTGCAACTTCTGTTTAGTATTTAAGTGTTCTGTATGTAGACTTGCTGTAATACTAGCTCTATGAAATGGTTTTACACGTTGTACATATTCTTCAAACCATTTCATATTACGACTACAGTTTGATGTCATGTGTACACTAGTATAATTAGTATTCCTAACATCATCAGCGAGATGGTTGAGTATGTCCAAGTAACCAGGGTGAAAGGTAGGCTCGCCACCGCTAAGAGAAAAATGAAAACTGTTAAAGCCATTTCCACGTGCTTGCTCCTTTATACTATCTATTGTTTTGAGACACAGTTCTTTTGGTCTGTGATCTTTTCTGTCACTTCTTGCGTAGGGCCAGCAGTAGCTACATTTGTAGTTGCAGAATCTGCCGAGGAGCCAGCTAACAGTAAATAGGTCTCTATATAAGAGTGACCGTTGGCCGACTTGAACAATGTCATCAAACGGGATTTTGGTAAAGTCATATTCGCTCCATTTTAAGTTTTCAGTCATAAATTAAAAATTCTTTGTTACAGATAATAGCTTCATAACATTTTCCCATGTTTTAGGAATATTCATAATCAAATGAATACTATTATCTTGCCAACTATGTGTCCTGTGTGTTTTCCTTGTGTCAACATAATATACTCTATTTTGTCTTATAGGCCATACACGCCCGTTCATTTCCCATTCGTACGATTCGTGGTCAACATTATTTCCAATAAAAGCAATTATTCTAAAACAAGTTCTGTTTAGTAAAGGATGATCTTTGTGTGGTGGGAACCATCCTCCTGCATTTGTTTTTACTAACATACTTCTTCCAATAGGTTTCCAAAATTCTAAAACTTCTGTCAAAGAGGTAACATCTTTTGCTAATTCTGTTGGAGTATCAAAATCTAATTCATGCAAATCATGTCTGCCTGTCCTTTTTCTAGCTTCAGGTAAACTTAAACTGTCCCATGGTTTATCTCCTGGTAAACCATATAAACACAATCCTTCTCGATTATTAGTTACACCTTCTCTTTCTAAGTACGGTACCCATTTTTCATTATATGGTTCCATTTCTTTTTTAAATTTTCCAGAATCAATTGTAAATTTTAAAGGTTCAAAATCACTTAATGCTTGTAACTGTAATTCGCATTTTATATCTTCTTCTGAAGGTTCAACTGTTTTTGAATCTCTCTTCCAATTAAACCAATAATTCGCTTGACCGCTTCTATTTGCTTTTCCTACTGCCATAAACTACTCCTTTTCTATACCTGTATAGTAAACAATGCCGTTTTTCTTACCTAGTTTACCTTTCATTATCAATTGTTTTAAAAGCCATTTTGCTTCCCACTTACAGCCATCAGCTCCAAAATGATGACCTTCATCTACGCAATAATTTAGAAATCTTTCTTCACCTAACACATTTTGTATTGCTTGTATTTCCTCTCCGTTATTACCCTTCTTCATATGTGCATATACAAAATCTGCATTATTTTTTGCATAAGCTAAATTTACTTTGTACATATGCTGTTGACTTATATCATTCATTCCTGTTTTAAGCCACCATTTTTGCTGTTTTGTAAGTGTTTCTATAGAAGCCTTAATTGTATGCCATTGTTGATTATAGCGTTGTGTTGTCAATCTAAAATTAGGCTTAAATTTTTTCCAACTTAGAGTATAAGGTTCAACATTATATGAATATCTAAACCAGTTTGTTGTTTTAAATATTAACAAGTCATAATCATTTATACATTTTGATAACCAATAAGTAGAAAATTGTATTGATGTACCTCCCACTGCATAACAATCAACCATCCAGTGTTCAGGAACAAGTTTTGAAAAATAATATCCTACTGACATATGTTCGTCTTTAGTTGTTACCCCCGATTTTTTCCAATCTTTTTGAGCAACTCCACAAGTCATCCAACTGCAACCAAAAAGAGCTATTTTCATGATATCTCCTTTGGTGACCAATTTAAAAATTTCCAAGTATCAAAATCTCTATAACCATCAGTGTGTTTTACATGAGATACTAATTCAGATAATTTTTGTTTTTTGGCATTTTGAATATACTTAATCATTTCCTGTTTTGAAGGTTTAATTTTATATCCTTCAAACTCTATTTTTTCTAATTCTTGACATATTTTTTCTCGTAGTTCTTTAGGAGAATTAGCTACAGTATACCAGTCTGCTCCATTTAATGTAGTAAAAGATACTCTAGCAGATTTTTTAGAAAAATTTTCTTTAAAATAATTAACAGCATCTGGTAGATGTTTTAAATTTAAATTATGCATTACAATTTGAAACTCTATCCATACATTGAAGTCAAGATTAAAAACGCTGTTTATATTATTAATAAAGTTATCCCATTTTAATGGCCATCTTAAATGTTCATAGTTTTCTTTTCCTAATGCATCACAACTTATTAACAAAATAACACTTTCAAAAGGTTTTAACTTTTTTAATTGCTTTATAGTAAAACTTCCGTTTGTTGTAATCATAATCTTAGGTAATTTTTTTCCAGAATTTACTAATGTATCAATAAATCTATCAAAATGTACATTAATAAAAGGTTCACCTCCAGATATTTTAATTACTTCTAATCCATCTAGTATATCAACTACGTCATTTGCAACGTTTGTATACCAAACTTTTCCTTCTGACCAAGGATGTACTGTTTTTAATTCTTTTTTTAATTGTTCATGTTCAATTTTATCTGCATGTAGCATATCATACTTGTGTATTAAACTTGATCTTGTAGAATTACATATTCTACATGCTGTATTACATTGATTACCAAATGTAATAAAAAATTCTCTAATTTTTGAAATGTCTTTATGAGAAGATCTTTGTCGCATGCTAGGCACGCCTGTATCTTCAACTCTCCAACAATATCTACATTGTTCTAATTTTATACCTTTTTCTAAGTCCTTCTTAATATTTTCTAATTGGGGACTTTTTAAATACTCTTTTATAGAACTAACATTGGACATGTCATATTTGTCTTTATTTTTACGCTTAGTATATTGGCAACAGGGACCGAATACTCCTTGACTGTCAAGATGTATTTCTCTATAAGGAAAAGTACAAAACTTTTCTACATTTGTTTCTGTTCTTTGCGCCATTCTAATAATAAGTCCTCGTCTAATTCAATTAAAAAGGTTAATAAAAGTCCCATCTTTGAATTCCACATTTTTTGACCTGTTTCTTTAGTTCCCTCATTACTATTGTGTAACTGAACTGCATCAAAAGTCATAGGACAACCTGGTTCCCATTGCATAACTTCTTCTATAGATAGCCCTTGCAATCGTTTGTATGGAGTATTCATCCACGTCTTATGTATTTCTTTATCAAAAGGTCTACCATTTAAGTGTTTTGGTATAGCATCACCTTTGCCGTTATAGAATTGTAGTTCTGTATAGTCTGTTGTAATCTTATATACACTTGCAATATTAGGAGTTTCTGCACCTCCGTTATATACATGTGCCCAATCAATGTGACGTTGATCAAAAAAAGCAATCTGGCCGCCGTCAACTTCATTATGATGGGTACCAATCCATAAAGGAATTAAAAAATTTTTCCAACAAGTATATTTTCTACGTTCGTGATTTAAAGGCGTCTTATGATATGTCACCTCAAAATCTTCAGGCCTAATACTATCATTGTGTAATCCGTATTGTTGAGGAGTAATAAAATAGTTTCCTCCAATACTAGGAGATTTTTCTGCTTGGGGTCCAAGTATTTTATCTATGCGTTCTTTAAATTGAAAATAAATTTCTTCAAGTCCGCCGGCAACCAGTACAGTTCCATTCCTATTCATTCGAGCCTGTCTATGGCTTTGAAATGCTTTTTTCCAGATATCATTTAATTCGTCTTTTGAAAAACAATTTTCATACTTTCCTGCAGGAGAAATATGTCTTCTCATATTTTCTACTGCAATAGGATGATCCATTGGTAGCATATGGTGTTCTCTCAAATATTCATTTACAATCATTCTTTATCCTCTCTCATTACTTTTTCAAACAAAGGAAAAACCTTTAAAAATTTATCATCCCAGTTGCGCCTTTTGTTGACTAAATTTAAATACTCTCTTGTTTCAGGAAGTCTAGCACTCCAATCTTCACTATTCATAAATTTTATTAGTCCTTTGAAACGTTTTAACCCATATGGTGCATTTAACCATTGTGCTTTGTTTACGTGATATTTTTGACTAGACTCTTTTATACCAGTAAATTTATACCAATGCTTAAATAACCAAGGATAAAATTCTTTTTCATACTTTTCTGTAATTTCTTGCTTTACTTCTTTTGGTAAAATTTTTACATTTAGTTGCGGTGGCCAATATGCAAAGTGCATGTTGATTCCTCCTGCTCCTAATGGCCATTTATTAATTTTTTTAAATCCTTGTTCTACTTTCCATTTTACAAACTCTGGAATATATCCAATGTTTAATGCCATAATTGTAGTTGCTGTAGTAACTTCTACATTATCACTAGTATTATCTAATGCCCAAAAAACTTTTTCTTGATGTTCCCATTTACTTGGATAACGTATATAATCATTTTGTTCGCCTAAAGCATCAATGCTATAATGAAATCTTACTCTTTTAAATTTATCCCATAAATCAAATAAATCGTCACGCCATTCAACAGCATTAGAATTATAACGTAATTCAATATTTTTTGCATGACCTCTTTTTATACATTCTTCTAACAAGTCATAATGCTCATCAATTATTAAACTTTCTCCGCCTGCAAAGTATAACTGGTACATGTGTGGGATTTGATCCATTAAATCCGACCAAAAACGTGGATTATTTTTATGCCAGTTATAGCTTGCTCCATGGTTTCGACCTTTGTTGTCCCATTGACTTGTATTTGCTAATTTTTCATTTTGCATTTGTGGCTTAATAGCTTGCCAATCTTTAATCCATCCTGAACTATCGTGTGGAGAACACATAACGCAAGCTAACTGACACTTTGTTCCCATACGTAAATCAATATATCTAATTTTAGGAGGTATACTTCCATCTGCTGTTGTTTCGCTTACTAATTGATCTAGATCATATCTATTCCCCCAATATTCTGTTTCCCAATTACGCTTTGATAAATGACCTGCATCTTCTTCTTTATAGCATTTCAAACAACTTGCTGGTTTTTCTCCACGCAACATCATTTTACGCACATTTCTCATGTAACTACTATTCCATGCTTCTTCAAGACTAGTATGATTAAAGTTTGCAGGAATACCATCGTCGTTTTTTACAACACCGACTTCGCCTCCACCAATTTTTACATTAGAATCAGGGTCTTGAACGCTACTCGCATTACTCGTACAGCAAGTACGCATCTTTCCATCTGGTCTACTACTTAAATGTAACCAGGGCAAAGCACAAAAAGTTTCAGAAGGCAAGGTTTTATTACTCATACTGTATTTAAGCGGTTTTTGCACGGTCTAGCATGTATGTGGCCCAAGGGTATGCATCAAGGAACTTTACTTTGCATTTATAGTCCCATGCGTTTTTTGACTGTAATAATAAGTTATCACATGCTTCTTGTGAGGGCTCAACATACTCATACATTCCTTTCTGTTGAAAAAATTTCCAACCTTGATGGACTGGATTTTTAAATTTGTAATTTTTAAATTTTTCAATAGTGTTTGTTCTAGATTGCATAGGAATATATCTATAATTAATATAACTTTTTCCTTCATTTTCAACTAGATTAAATGCTATATGAGATTTTGGATATTGTTCTGCCCATTCAAAAAATTCTGGTATAGTTCTATAATTTAAAAAACTTATACAAGGAGTTAGGTTTATACGACTAATTTTTGAATTATATAATCTATCAAAATTTTTACTAATAGTTTTCCACGAAGCAGGATATCTTTGATATTCAATTTCTTCTCCAACACCGTCAATACTAGCCATTATTGTTACGTTATTAAATTTTTCTAAGGCATTTAATACTGAAGTTTTAATTGTAGTTACATTAGTCAATATGCGTATTTTTATATCTAACTTATTTCTTTCTGCTAATTTTATTAACAGTTCTTCCACTTCAGGCATAATAAAAGGTTCTCCGCCAGCAAATGAAATTTCGGTTAAATTATTATTTTCTAACAATTCTTTAGTAACCTTGTTTCCATAATCTGGAACTTCTGGTGGAATAAAATGTAAATGTTTTATATTTTTAGTATCTAATTCTTTTGCTAAATTTGCAATTTGATCACTAGCACCTGGCCAACACATTTTACATTGTAGATTACATTTGTTACTAATTCTATAATCTATTTTTTGTATTAGTACTTCATTTTTGTCGTGTTTTTTATTTCTTTCTTTTAAAAATATGGTACGTTTTGAAGCATATCCATTACGTTCTTTTTTCCAACAAGTTTCACAAGACGCATGTTCTATGCCAGCATATAAATCTTCTCTAATTTTTTTTAAAAAAGGATGATTAAAATACCATGTGTTTAAATTATTAAAATCTACATCTATAACTGTAGGAAAGCCTCGTGTATCTTGTAGACAACAATTTGCTACTTTACCATCAGTAGTAAAGTGTATAGAATCATGTACAAAAGGACAATACTTACTCATTTGAATTGTTCTGCAAAAGGATCAAATTCAGTTCCGCATTTCATTGCACAAACTTTTAGTTTTCCTAAACTGCAACTTTCATATTCCCAACTACGTTCTATTGTATCAAATATACCAGTGTTAAATACTTCTTCTAAACCGTTTCTAGCATCTATAGCTTCTTTACCACCAGCTATATCTATATGTGTCCATATCTGCTCTACATAAGGATCTTTATGCCACCATTTGTACATACGCCCTGCTGTCCAACAACAAGGCAATGCTAATCCTTCAGCAGTAATATACAAACTTTTTTCTTCTGCTACTTTACACTTAATTGGCACAAGATCATAGTATGTATCCATACTAGTATATTTTTTTACAATTTGATCTTGTTTTTTAATTGCGGCGTTTTGATATTTTTTATCTGGTTTTTTAAGCTCTGTTGTTTTATTACCTTTTTTATCAACAGCTTGATGTTTATCTTTCTTTTCACTTTTAGCTGTAATAAATCTTCCAGTTTTCTTAGCAATAAATTTTTCAAAGCCCCATTCTTCACTTAATTTTTTTGCTTCTTCAACTTGATGTTGATTATGTTCAAAGATTAGGAAATCCCATCTAGCTCTGCCACCAGCTTTTATAAAAGATTTTATCGAACGTTCAACGTTGTTCCAAACAACGCCCTGGCGGTATATGTGATTTGTAGTTCGTAAGCCATCCACGCTAAAAATAACAGCACCGCGACCAGCAAATACGTCTGCCAGTCCCATCCACCATTCCTCATCTCTTGCCCCTCCGTTTGTATTCATACTTAGCCACATTTTATCATTATGCGTTCTAAAGTATTTGAATATCTCTAACGTATCTTTTGCAATAATTGGATCTCCGAGATTTCCGCACATATACATTGTGTCTAATTGTTTTATAAATGCAGGAGAAAATATATTCTTACAATCTTCAAGAGATAGTTCATCTAAATTAATGTGAGGATTTATACCTTGCCCATTCATATTCCTATCGCACATAGGACAATTTGCTTGGCAATTTTGTGTTACCTCTAAATGAATTGTTTTTATATCTTTGTAGCTATACATCTAAAACTAGCTTTATATCCTTTCCGGGACCAGTAGTGCTAGGTAATCCTCCGTACCTATCTACATACCATTCAATAACAGCTCTATACCAATTTTGACTATTATGATGGGCTAGTTTGTTAAACTGATATATGTTATCATTAGTAGCTTCCATAGTACTTAGTGCTCTTGCACTTTCAGTTTGTAGTTGTCTTAACGTTAATTCACTAATATCCATGAAATTTCCTTAATATATTACCCATTAAAGTAACATGATGTGTAAAATACTTGGAGAATGTTCTTTCACCGTGAGTAAATCTATAAGAATCTGGATCTAACAGCATTAAATTTTCATCTTTAGTAATTACAATATTATAAAGTCCCATATCTTGATGTGTAAAAAATTTATTTGTATCTATATGTTTATTACCTTGTCTTTCTTTTTGTTCGTGTAAACTTTTTGAAAATTCTAAAGATTGATTAAAACAAAATGTAAACATTTGCACTATCTTAAGAAGAAAATTTATATCATTATGAGGACTATACTTTTTATAATCGTCATATTTGAAAAATTTATCGACCGTTGTAATTATATGTACACGCTCCATAATAAATTCTGTTGAACTTACTAATTCTAATAGCATTGGAAGATAAGGATTTCTTTTTGCTAAAGAATTATATGTTTTAAACCATTCTTTTGTTAAAGGCACATTTCTGTCAGGGGTTAAAATAATTTGTTTGTATACATGATCATCATATACTTCTACCCTTGAATAATCACGTTTGAATGTTTCACTTCCTGGTTTATTTTGATTTAAATTTCTTTTCATTTCCATCCTCTTTTGGATAATATACTTCAACATAACAATCACATTCCGGACAACTTAAATTTGTTACTATAGAATATGTATCATTGTCTTCTAAATCATGATCACCGCCCCATATTAATTCAGTATTACAATGCCAACATTCCATTTACTTTACTCCTATTTTCATAAATCTTTTATATTTGTCTAAGTTTAATGTCCCAAGGTAAAATGTTTTTTCCATAGGAGCTTTCTCTGAAAAGCTATCTTGATCTGCACTACAATTTACATGTTCAATTAATTCAAAGTAATCATTGCCTTGAAGTACTACTAATTTTCCTTTGGGTATTTTGTTATACCACTTGTCAAAATTTGTAATATGTTCACAACTGGTATTAATAATTGTATCAGGTGAACTTGTAAGTTTACACTCGGTACCATTTGTCCTCATAACAGAATAATCAAAGCTATTGTAATCTATATCGTGTATATCGTAAGTAGCAGGCTTGAATTTCCAGTCTTGCATCACCCAAGGTTTATTAAATATTTCTGCAATTTTTAAACAGCTAGGATCATTATCAAAACTTCTTATTTCCTTTACATTCAATTTACTTTCAAATATCATTGTAGCTAAAGTTGCATACCAACCTGCACATAAAAATACTGTTCCTAAATTTATATCCAGTTTTTTTAATTCTTCTACTAACCAAAGTTTACTTTTAATTTGTCCTGCACTTAGACAATCTTCATTAAATAATATTTCATTGACTTCAAAAAACTTTAAGGATTGTACTAATCTTGTGTCTACATAATTGTCTAATATTTTCCATAGGCTCCATTGATTATTTTCTAAAATTACTTTTCGCAAATCAGAATGATTTTCATCATTTACTAACCTAAAAATGCTATGGAGATCTTTATCTATATAAGATCTTCTAAGATCAGAAATATTTTTATTATCAGGATATAATAATTCAAACCTATCAAGTATTTTATGTGTCTGCATTATATTTTTCCTCCAACCAAGTAAAATCATTTATTAAATGTAAATCTATTCCGGCATTGCCAAATGCAACTCCTGCACGAGCTCCTTTAATTGCGTACTCACCAAAAGGTCTATCTGCACCTACTGATGTCCAAATTTTAAGACGTTTATTTGTTTCTTCTGATTTTTGCCGATGAATTATTTTACTACTAAGTTTTACACATTCTCTAAATGCACTTTTCCATGTGTTAAAACTATCAGTGTTAAATTCGTTAATGTTTGATACCTCTTGTACTGCTTTAAATTTTTCACTTATACTTGTTGTCATATCAGTAGATGTTACGTCCATATTCATAGTTAACTTTCTTGGAAATAATTTTATTCCTCCGTTTCCGTATTCTAAATCATTTATAGGATTTTTTGCTCTCCATACATGAACTGTTTCTAAATTCCATTTATCAACTTCATAGTCAAAATTAAAATTATCTAATACTACTGCATCACCGTCTACAATCCAAAACATTTTTGTAAAGCATTTTTTTGCCGCAACAATATGTGCATTATGAATACCTTTGACTCCATGTACTCTTTTAGCTGTTGGAAATCTACTTTTTAAAAGTTCCCAATTTTTTTCTGCATTAGGCTCTTGATAGCTTATAAAAACAATGTCATACATAACGTATTATATACTCCTATTTTGAATATGTCAACCATATCTAATCTTATCAAACAAATTTAAAAAATTTGGTGCAAAAGACTTTGTCAAAAATTTATTTTGGTTGACTTTTGCAATACTTTTAATTGTTTCAATTATCTCTTTGCTTTTTACAATTCTTTTTAATTCTTTACAAATTAAATCTATCCTGATATCCAAATCTAAATAAGAATCGTACTTTTCATTAATAATATTATATGATGTAAAATAGCCTTGTTTGTTTAAATATTTAATAGTTTGCTGACAACCAAGTACAATAAAAGGCTTGCCTATAACAATTAATTTCCACATATCAAGGTTTGTAAAAATTGAGTTAATTTCACTTTTATAAGGAGAATCTTTGTGTGGAGCAAACTGTGGTGTATGTATTGTAAAAAGACTATTTTTATGATAGTCAATATGATCTTCTTCGCTTATGACAGTACCTTTATCATATAAATTATTTTGTTTTAGCCTTTCAATTAACATTTTCCGATGATTGGTATCATACTGAGAATACGTATGAAATAATAGTTCAGGATTAAAATTATTAATATCAAATTCATTAGTAGAAAAGTTAAGTTCTGCAGGATACTGTTTCATAAAATTTTTATATTTTTCAGTTTTGTTTTTTATAATTAATTGACTTTCTATTTGCCACCAATCAATTGAAAAACTTTTAAAAGGATAAAACAATTCTTTATATGAATTGTTAACATCACTTGTAACAATAAAAATATTATCTGCAGGAATCTGCATATTTGCAAACACAGTTGCAATGTGCTTTACTAAAGATAGTTCCCAATAACCTTGAAATGTTTGTGCTAACAAAAGAAGTTTTAATTTTCCTTTTCTTAAATTAACAAGTGTACTATCAGGTATATTACAGTTTATTCCTTTCAAAGATAATTCAATAGGATAAAACAAATTTTTACAAAATTCTTTATTTGTATACAAAGATACTTCGTTAGTATGTGTTAAAGTTTCATAAAAATTACATATCGGTTGTACTAAACTAGGATTATCTACAAAATTTAGGTCAAATGGTTTATCCCATAATGATGTTTCTTCAAATTCTCCTTTTACATGATATTTTGATAGACCATTAGGAACAGGTCCTAATTTAGTAATAGTATCATAGTAAAAGTTAATATTAAGATTATCTTCCATAATTATACCGTAAATTTTGTTTCTTTAATCCATTCATATAAAGTATTAGCCCATTCTTCGTTTGCTATTGGTCCTGGATGCTGTCCATCTCTTGCATAGTCGTTTTTTTCCTTAAAAAGCATTTTATATACATATGTACACAAGTTTGGAACATTTGCTTGATCTAAAACAGTCCAGGCAAATTGATCCCAAGATGCAAATATTACTTTCGTTCCTTTTGCTTTAGCTGACTCAGTAATTGTTATAGCTGATCTCAAAACTTCTAGCCCTGCCATGTTATCATTCATTATGTTGTAAATTGCTTTATGTAAATCAATAAAAAGAGGATCTTTTTGGCCAGGAAGAAAATTTTTGTTAATTAAAGCGTTGTTACGTCCACTTTCTTTAACAGCATATTCTAACCTATAAGGGTGTGGCAATAATACTACTGCATAATCTAAATCTAATACTTGCTGAACACATGCAAAAGTTCTTGCAACTCTAGCACAACCTGATCCACCTATACCAAAATTAAATGGATTCATTTTTAATTTCTTTGCAATTATAGTAGTCCATAATTTAGATGTTTCTATACCTTCTCCAAAAGTCATACTACAACCAAAAAAACCTATATTTTTTCTTCCAGGTTTCATTTTCCATACATCTCTAAATCCGTACCTGTTAATACGATATGACCATGGATCAGAAGACCAATGTTGTTTTTCACTTTCATGTATTGTTGGAGTTACCCAATCCATAATTTGATCTCTTGGATACCCTGCTTCTTCCTTCATATCTTTAATATATTTCATATGATTTGGAAAGAAAGAAATTTTATTTAAATCATCTAAATTATTCATATTATAAGGAGATAAATTTTTAAAATCTATATCATCCCAATATCTTTTTAATCTTTTACCAATAACTTTGTCAGTCATAACTTGCTAACGCCTCATCTATATTTTTGTTATCAGGATTTAAAATCCAACCTTCTTTATCTGCAAGATTTAGTATTTCTTTATCAGTATTAGGTATTGATTTTACCCATTCTGTTAATATACTGGGAAATACATTTAAACTTTTGTTTCTACGCACATCATATTGTGCGTAAAATGTTTTAAAATCCCTCCATAGTGTAATAGGATTACTAGTACGCCTATGAGGTGCATCTACCGTAACCAAATAATCAATTAATCTTTCAATACTTGCTTTTTCGTGTTCGTGCCATAATTTTTTATGTTTATTTTTTTCGTACCAGTTGTGTAATTTATCATGACAGTAATCCTTAATATGCACAGGCAGAGCCAAAGGACTTTGAAAACTAGGAAATCTCAATAAATTTAAACTAACTGTTGGCTTGCGTGATTCATTTTTTAAAGAATATATCTCATCTAAAAATTCGGTTATACTAAAAAGACATAGACTATTAATAGTCATCATAACATGTAATTCTGCATCAGTTTCTTGTAAAATACGTTTTACATTATGTAACCACATACTGTAATCTAGTCCGTCACGTATATATTCTGCTTGATTTCCAATAGCTTCACAGCTAGTATAGATGTGAAACTTTTTTATACCATTAGCTTTTTTAATAAGTTTGTTTATAATATCAGGCTTTGCAATTAAATTACTGTTGATTGCAAATCTCATGTTAGATTTTTGAGATTCAAACCAATCAAGTAACTTCCAAGTGTTTCCACTCATTAATGGCTCTCCACCAGTAATACGCAATTCATCTAAACTGTCAGATAAACCGTTTTCCCACCACTTCCAAAATGCTTGTATATAAGGATTGTCGTTATCATCTTTGTATGGTTGGGTCCAGTCACCGTTTTGTCTAAATGCTCCTGCACCGTCACTAACTAAATTTTCATAATATCCATTTTTGTTAATATCTTTTGCCCATGTAGTACTAAAACTTGCATTACAATAACTACATGCTAGATTACAAACTCTATCAAACGCAATTTCAAAAGTTTTTAAATTAGTATTCTCATTCCAATTTGCATCATAAGCAGATTGTAATTCCTCATCTGTGTATATAATAGTTTTAAATGTCCTATCGCTGACAGCATCTTTGCCCATATCTTCCATTTTCCAGCAATATTCGCACTCCCTTGGTCTTTCTCCAGTTTGCATCATTCGACGCATTTCTTTTTTATGACTTGTATTATGTATTGCTGTATAATTTTCCTTAACTTCTTCTAAAGGAATTTTATGTGCAGGCGGGTGATGACAACTTGCAGTTGTTCCGCTACCTAACCAAGTAGTAGCATTAAACCATTTTGCGCCGCAAAAACTTTTGCTTTTAGAATCAATGACACGCTGTCTATATTGTAGCAAGTTTTCGTCTTGTTTAGCTGGCATACCAATCCTCTAATAAATTTGCATAACTAGGAAAAGTTGCAACAAAACTTTTTTTACGCCTATCATCGTATGCATTGATATATTTAACGAAGTCTGTCCTATGGCCAGTTGCTGTTTGACTTGTACGTAAATAATCACAAAAACGTTTTATTTGATCCCATTCTTCTAGATAAAGTCTAGCATATTTTTCAGTAGTATGATACTTCAACCATTTTTTACATTCTGATTCTATATCATTTGCAAACTTTGTTCTATCTTTTTTGCTTAATAGTGTACATTGTAAATGAGGTGGCCACCTCATAATGTTAACACTTAAAGGTATTCTATTATTTTCAAAATTTTTATTAAACTTTTTTCTTAATTCCATTAATTGTTTTATAAAATTATTAAATGTAGGTAAACTTAAAACATTAATAGTTGTCATAATTGCAACATTAACTGGAGTTTGATTAAGAACTAAATTAACATTGTTTATCCAAGTTTTATAATTTAAACCATCTCTTGCATATTCAGCTTGTTTGTCAGTGCTTTCTAAACTTGTGTATACATCAACTTTTATTCCTAATTTATGCATCTCATTTACTTTTACAATTAATTTTTTTATAAGATCAGGAGTCACACACAAATTAGTGTTTATAGCTATTCCTAAATTAGGGTTAGGATTTTCTATTATGTAATCAAGTAACTTCCAAACATCTTTACTCATTGTTGGTTCTCCACCAGTTACCCGCAAAATTTTTAAGTGTGGTAATGCTTTTGGAAACCATTTCCAAAACGCATTTACATAAGGATTATTATCTGAATGCTTGTAAGGTATTTTACCTACTTGTTCCATATATTCAAGATTATGACTTCCATGTTTAGTAGGATAAGGTCCATATTGTTTGACATCTTCCATCCATTTACTACTAATTTCTGGACTACAATATGCACAGGCAAAATTACATGCATTACTAAAACTAATTTCAAGGTAACTTGGATAAACATCATCATCTGGATTAGATTTTGCTATTTCATTAAATCTATCCCAGGACCATGTATCTGCTGTTTTATAATGCCTATCAGAAAAGTAGTCTTTACCAAGATCTTCTATCTTCCAGCAATAGTCACATTCTTTAGGACGATCACCTTCTAGCATTTTTTTACGCTGTTGTTTTTTAAATTTACTATTGTGTAGAGAAGAAGGGTCTGCTAAAATTTCTTCTAATGGAATTTTATGTGGTGCAGGATGATGACAGCTATGATTATACCCATTTTGTAAATACAACGTTGTTTGTAACCATTTGGCTGTGCAAAAACTACAACTAACTGCATCTATTAGTTTTCGTTTTTGTTTAAGTTCTTCGATACGTTGTTCATTACTCATTCTGGGTCAATTATGTGTTGCTGTCTAGCTGTTCTAGCTGGCTGTCTATAAACTTCTTTAAAAAATTTACTTCCTCCAGGAGACAAAGGATTTATATCTATAGGTACTTGAAGTTCATTTATTAATTTAGATCCAAACTCTCTTATACCATCTTTAACATTCATATCCTTAAATTCATTTTCCCAAAGATTGTTTAGGTATATAAAGTCACGTACATTTACATAGTCCCAATCTGTACACATGGTTTTATAAAGTCCAGCCCTTGCTCCAAGTATAGCCCAATCTCCATGTTCTATATCATCACCTATCATAAGCCAAATATATAATCTATGTAAATTTTTCCAATGATTATTTTTAAACTCTTGATATGTTGGACGAACACCTCTTTCAAGAGACATTTTTACGCCTTCTCTAAATCCTGCTCTCCAGGCTTGATGCGGAGTTTCATTATTGTAAACATCTGAATAGCAACTATTTTGTTGAATATATTGTATGTCCCAACAAAAATCTACTTGTGCATTTGGATTATCTGGATCTGCGTTTTCATGTGTTTTCATTTGTAATACAAAATCTTTTGGCCAACATTTCAATCCGCCATTACCATACATTAGTCCATTTATTACATTGTACCCACACCAACTAATTACTGAATTTTCTAAATCTTCATGTTCATCAAAATTTAGTTCTTGTTGTAAAAAACTTTCTCTTACTCTGTTATCTCCGTCAACAGTAATAAATCTTTCAGTCTCGCTTAATTTTGCACAAGCCTTATGTGCGGCATCACTTCCTTCTACTCCGTGAACACGTTTTGCCCATGGAACTTTGGTTAACAGATCTGCATAATTTTTTTCAGCATTAGGCTCATCATAACTAAGATAGATTATGTCGTAATCAATAACTTTAAAATTTTTAGACATCTTGTTCCTTTACAATATGATAAAACTTTTCATATAGTACTGGACAATATAAACTAATATCATCTGAAAATACTAATGATTTATCATTAGTTTGGATATCAAAAAGTTTGTTAGCTGTAAACTTTTTCATATCAATTGCTAGTTCTCCCCTTAAAATATTTGGGTTATTTTCTTCTGTTACATAAATTTTCTTTATTTTGTTTAAATATTTATTGTTCAATAATGTTACCCTATTTCCTTCTGATAATTTAGCTTTGCCTTGCCATTTTTTCTTCTTTTTATCTTGTATAATGTAAAAAGCTGATAATTTATATGAATTTGTTGATGATATTCTTTCAATTTCATGTATACTTTTATCAACATCAAAGTTTTCAAGCTGTCCTTTTCTAACTAGTGTAGGTTCTGCATTATCAATACCCTCTAATACTATAAAATCTAACAGATTTTCTTTGCCTGATACAAAATCAGTAAACGTAGTTTGATCTATAGTTACAAATGCTTCATTAGACCGCACTTCGTTTGTAACAGATAACAAATTTCCTTGATCATCATAATGAACATAAAACATTACAATGCCTCCAATCTTTTTATAATTTTATCTGTCAGGAATTCTGGTTCAACATAGTGTAATACGTTTTTTTGCAAATGATTTCCTATCATTAATTGCTTATCTTTGGTTATATATCCGCCTAAGACACTTGTCCATTTGCCAGGAACATCATTCCAATCTTGACAATGGGGTTTCATATGTGTAAAAGTTACAAAAGATCTGGGATCTGTAATTTCGAGAGTATTATCTAAGATTTTACTAGCAATACTACAACTTAAATCAAAGCTACACCATTTTTGATAATAATTACTTGCAAATTTTCCGTAAAATAACTCCCAATTAATCATAATTAATTCTAAAAAGTCAAAAAATTCATGTGCAGATTTAGATTTTTTAAAATAATAAATGCCACTATATAAATTAGGTAAATGATTTTCGTCCCATGTTCTTCTATAAAATCTAGAAGTAACTAATTCATCTCTATAATTTTTTACATTGCTTACAAAAAACAAATCTCGTTTTTCTAATTCTTGCCACCAATGAGAAATATCATGAAAAACCAACATATCAACATCCATAACAATAGTATGTTTGTAAGGAGATGCATGATATACCTTCCATCTATTTTCAATTTTCCAATCGCTATCCTTAGCTTGGTCAGACCAGGGTATATCTATTATTTTGTCAAAGACTTTTTTGTATTTTTCAGGTACAGGATCATTAGTAATTAAAGATACTTTCTGATCTTTGTTAAACTTGTGAATACTTACAGCTAACGCATATGCTTGCTTTATATAATCTGTGTGAAGATTATTTTGTGCTAATATACAGAAGCCATTACCAGTACTAACTTTACTCATTTGCAAACTCTTTATCTATTACTCTACTTAAACTAAACTTATTCATAACGTGTACGTTACAATTCTCAATAGATACTCCCATAAAATAACCTTTGCCTTTATAATCAGAAACAATACTTAACTTGTTATCATCTACTTCTTCAAGCATATCTGAATCCCATGCCATATACATCTTTCCTGGCATAGTTGAAGGCCAAAAAGAATTTTGAAATCCTCGTAAAATATGTATTGCTATGCTAAAAGAAAAATCATTTCTATAATTATTGTTTGGTATTTGGTAAATTAATCTATAATACGGCCAGTTGTCTTTTATATGTTTTACTAGATCAAAATACATCTTCATAAACGGTGTTTTCTTAAAATAAAATCCTGTTGCCCACCACATATCAATAGATCTGTCACTTATTCTATCAAATAATTGAATAGTGCGAACAGTATCAGCTACGTCAGTAGGATTTCTATAAATTAAAAAGTCTTCGTTGATCTTAAAACAATTTAATAAAATGTCATTACATATAATATAGTCTACATCTAAAACAATAGTTTCATTAAAAGGAGATAATTCATAGCAGTCAGATCTACTATGATTCTTCCAATGAAGTTTTCTTATTGAATAAACACCATCGGCAAAATTTCTAACTTGTGTAGTATTTTCTCTTTGTACAGGGATAACTTGATCTATATATTTTTTATAAAATGGATAATTTGTATCGAGATATGAGGAGTTATCAGTTACCAATGCTACGGGTAACTTTAAATGTTCTTTAGCTTTTTTTGCACAAAATATTGCCTGCTTTATGTAGTCTATTTCTATATTATTAAATGCAAAAAGCAATATGCCTTTTGACATCATGTTTCTAATAAACCTTCTACTGAACGTTTTTGTTTTATTTCATTAAACTTAACTAGATACTCATTTGTGTTTTTAAAATATATTGCTGTAATATTCTCTAAGAAGTCATCTAAGTCTTCAATTTGGATTGGAGAATTATTATCATCAATTAGCACTATACTTTCTTGACCAGTATTGACCATCATATGGCAAAAATTTATTAGTTCTTGAGTTACATTAAATTTTCCACCATTTATATAATGTACACAATTTTCTAAAAATTTTTCATGAAGCAAATTACGTTGATTATTTAATGTAATCATGTAATTTGAAAAATCCAATGCTTTTTCAAGTCTTTTGTCCATAAAGAACCTCCTTTAGCGATACTATAGTATATACTAAAAAAGCTAACTTGTCAAGTGTTTATTGGATATTTTGTTGGAAGGTATATGTTGGATCCAAAATAGTAATTGGTCCTGTTGCTCTTACCTGAGACATTGTTAGATTTACATCTCCATCTACTGCTTCGTCTGTGCCGGGATCTCCTGTATCTGCATCAATCCAATTAAATTTAAAAATTATATTACCAGAACCGTCTAGTTTTGCTTCTACTTTAAAATTATTTTCAGCATATAAAACATCTGATCCAAATTTTTGAGCAACCGTTTGATAACTTGTTGTTAAATCTTCATTTCCAAAACCTGAACCAACTGTAGCTGTTCCTGTTGTTGTAGTTGCACTATTTTTTAATGTAATTGTACCTGTGTTTGTTAACATGGCTGTCCAATCAGCTGATTTTGTTCCTGTTCCGTTTGCCATTGCTGATGAAAATCTAATTTCTCCACCAGTATTAAAAAAATGTCGTCTATGATCATCGTTAGTTGCTGTAACGCTTGCACCTGAGTTATCTTTACAAGTATACCCTCCTGCAAATGTTATTTTTACTTCAGCAGTAAGAGTACCACTCCAACTTGCTACATATGTAGCACCAGATGTTGCAGGAGTAATTTTTGATTCGACTGAAAGATGTCCTGCATGTACTGTTTCAGGATCTGCTTCGATTGCTGGTAATGTTGGTCCAAAATCGTTTACACCTTTGTTAGAATCGGGGTTTACAATAGTAAATGTATCAGTAGGATTATCTCTTAAGACTGTACTACCTGTACCTACATTTGATTCATCTGCACCAATAATATTACCTGAGTTAATTTCTCCAATTGAAGTAGTTGTATTAAGCTGATGAGAATGTATTAGATTGATATCTGTTCTAAGACCTGCCCATTGGGCCGCTGTAATTTCAGTTGTTCCTGCTACTGCTTGTCCAGTATTAGCCATGGCAACTCCATAGCCTTTTTTACCTGAACCTATACCTAATATTAGGTTGACTCGAGCTACGTAATCATTATATTCTGTTACTGCAACATTATCGCCAACTGAAACCATATTTAAATTACCTTTATTGTACTTATATTGTATTTATTCAAACACAACAGAGTCAGATTTTTTATCCTAAGGTCGAAATATTAGTATATGTGGGAGAAGTAACAGAAACATAACTTCCTGAAGGTCGTCTTTGAGTAACTGCACTGGTAATTGTACCAGTTATATTAGGATCAGCGCCGCCACCATCTGGGTGATTGTCTTGGTACATCATTTGTAATTGAATTGTTTTATCATCTGGTGCTTTTCCGTTTACTATAAACATGTTTGATCCATAGCCACCGCCACCAAATTTATGAAATAATCTTTGAAATGTGGTTGTTAATTCGAAATTACCAATTGCTGTAGGTACACCTGAACCTGATTGTGTTGTTGCATGTGAAGCTACAGATATTGTACCCATTGCTGATAATAAACTTGCCCAATCTGTATCTTTAGCATTAGATCCACCTGATAACTGACCTGTAATTCTAATTTGTCCGCCAGCATTAAAAAAATGACGTCTGTGTGATGCTGTTAGAAAAGTTGCTGTTATTTCGTGAATAATAGTACCATTCCATTGGGCACCTCTTGTGCTAGATATTGCTGATTCAATAGATGCTTGTGTGTCATCACATAACTGCTTGTCGCCTTCAAGATTTGCAACTTCCGCAAGATAATCATTTACACCTTTGCTTGTATCAGTAGTGCCATCTTTGTCAATTGATTGATCTGCACCGATTCTATCTGTAGTAAGTATATTTCCTAATGTTGTTAACGCACCTGTCTGATGAACTCTACATTTATCAATATCAGTTTTTAGCTGAGACATATGTGTTGCTGTAATAACTGTATTAACTGCAACAATAGAGCTACTTAAAGTCTGGCCATAACCTGAATCAGTGAATCCTTCACCTAAAACATTCTCAATTCTACTCTGTAATCCATTAAATGTTGCGGCTGTTATAACCTGTTGTGCGGAAACATTAGTCATAGCAAGGTAATCCTAAATTTTTTAAACTTTTAATACACATTCAACCAGCTTCTCGTTTTCATCATCATTAGACTCTAATGCAATACCTACCATATTACGCCCTTCTGAATTAGCTGATTGACATACACCATTTTCTCCTACGTATACAGGATCGCCCTTTTCTACTTTACCTATAATTCTAACTGGTACTCTACCTTTAATACCTATCGCTTGTCCTTCTGCATCGCTATTCATTAACATTGCAGGTTCAGCTGATATAACACCAATACATATATCTGTGCCTGAAGCAGGACCTGCTTCATGATCAAACGTTGTTTCAATGGACATTGCTGTTCCTACTGGATGTTCTTCACCTGTTGTATATTTTTCTGCCAAGTCAGCATATTGAGCTTGTGTCGAAATACCAACAAAGTAGTTTGCTTTGACTGATCCCGCTGGTATTGTTTGTGAGTTTATTACTTCTGAAGCAAGAGTTCTTGCAACCATTGTACCATTTGCTACAGTTTCTGACCCTGCTCTATTAGTTCCACTAACGACCATGTTAGTGGCTTTTTCTGCAAGACCAGTAAAGTTTGTTGCATATACATTATTAAATACGTGATCAGCAGTACCTAGTGTTACTGTTTCTGTTGTAAGTCCATCAACTTGTAATCCAGGAACAACTGAGTTTGCATGAATCCTTAAAGGATTTTTAATTGCCCCCAATGCATTTTTTGCTCTAACACTTATAAGTGTTCCAACTTCATTGGAAATAACTGCTTCATTGCCATTTTCAATTTTAATTCTTAAATCGTTTGAATCACCTATAGCAACACCTGTATCTGCAAATTCAGCTAAACTAGTAAAGTTTGCATCTCCTACTTGAATATAATTAGATGCATCTATTCCACCTAATTTTAAGGCATTTGAAGCTGTACCCCAATATATAAAATTAGTAGAAGTAACTCCGCCTGTTGCATTAAGCGTATTCTTTAATGTCATTCCTTGCTTGATAATATCAAAGCCAGCAATAGCATTAGTTGCATCTGTTGAATCAATAGTAAATGCTTGATTAGAAACAATCATTACTACTTCGTCATTTATAATTGCCTTAATTACTGAACGAGTAGCGCCTGTGTTATCTTTAACAGTAGCACTTTGCCATTGTGTTAGTAATGAACCAGCATCTTGTGGTCCAACTAGTACAAACGTAGTGCC
>MDTA01032007.1_pt1 | contig 24639 bp, 22 predicted proteins | sample 811151 | NCBI WGS metagenome assembly MDTA01 (sample SAMN05326648, study PRJNA326480) | marine metagenome | isolation source: seawater | place: Indian Ocean: South | collected 2010
ACCACGTTGATAGGCTGGATGTGGAAGCACAGCAATGTGTGCAGCTGACCAGTACTAATAGCTCAATTGGCTTGATTTATGCACTGAAAAAAATTTTATCTTGTAAATTGCAGAAAATACTAGAATAGATAATAAATAATCTAAAACTTATTATTAAAAAGAAGTTGTAACTTTTAGTAAAAGCTAACATGTTAAGATTTAAAAAATATAAATTTAAATAAAAATTTCTTTTAAATTATCTGTCTCCCACAAGTAAGGGAACTCAATGGTATGAGTCCCCACCGTCAAATATGTTAAATTCAAGATTGATTGGACGATATGTTTTACAATTCCATCAATTTGCTGAAATAATTTCGGATTTAATAAAGTCTAAAGAATTAAAAAAGATTAAATTTTTAGATTTAGGTACTGGAAACGGAATTTTGCCAGAACTTGTTTCAAAATTTTATAATTGTGAGTTTTCACATGGAATGGATCCTTATGGCGAGACCGAACACAAAACTTTTCCAAGCTCTGGAAATAGAGATCGTCTTCTGAAAGAAATTTTAAAGATTTTCAAAAATAATACACTTGATGTTTCAAATTATAAGAATTTGATTAAACATGAGGGATATTTTAAAAATCCAAAAGCAGTAAAATTTAGAAAAGAAAGTAAAGCAAATTGGGTTTTTTTAAAAAAATTCATTCATGAATTACCTGTAAAAAAAAAATATAACTTAATATTTGCTAAGTGTATTGACCATATACCTGATTGGAAAAGCTTAATTAAAAACATAAGCTTAAGATCTGATAAAAATACATATTTTATTATAAAGCATAACTCTTTTTTTTCATACAATGGTGCACACAGGTATGCATCAACTTTTATTCCCTGGGGACATCTAATTTTATCTGAAAAAGAGTATAAACAATATGTTAAAAAATTTCATAAGGACAGAAGTGAAGATATGATAAATTTTTATTATAAAGGATTGTCTTATCCAATATATAGTATAGATGATCTGATGAACATTCTTCAAACAAACAATTGGGAAATTAAATCGATTGAACACTCAATAAATAAAAATTTTAGACAACAACTTAAATTAGCAGGTGGTTTTAAAAAGTTAACTTCACAAGTAAACAAAAATTTTAAAAATGTTTCATTGCAAGAATTATCAACCTCAAGATCTATGATAATTGCAAAAAAAATAAAATAGATGTGTGGGTTTTTTGTAACAAATAATCGCCTTAATTTAGAAACAAAAAATGAAATAATTCACAGGTTAGCTCCAAGGGGGCCAGATGATATTCAATCAAGAATTTGCAAAGAAGGTAGCTATATTTTTTCTAGACTTGAGATAACAGGAAGAAAAATAGATTTTATGCAGCCTTTAAATTCAAATAATTTAGAAAATCAAGATTTCTTTTTTTTCAATGGCGAAATTTATAATTACAAAAATCTCTCAAAAAAATTTCTTAATAAAAAAATATCTAATAAAGTTTCAGACGTTCATGTCCTGGATTCTTTATTTAAAAAAAAAGGATATGAAAAGACTTTCAAGCTTTTGAATGGAATGTTCTCAATTGCAATAGTAAAGAAAAAATTTAAAAATGTTATTTTAGCCAGAGATCAATTTGGGCAAAAACCTCTTTATTATGCTGTTAATGGAAAATACTGGTATGCATCTTCAGACCCATATTCTATTTCTTTATGCATAAAAAAAGGTCTGGATTACAAAGAATTGAAAACATTTTTATATTCGTCTGAAAAGTATGGAACGAGAGGTTTAATTAATTTAAGTAAAACTTTTTTTAAAGGTATCTATCAAGTTGAACCAGGAAATATCCTTAGCTTAAATGAAAAAAAGTTTACTAAAAAACAAATTTATAAAGCTCCTTTTTTTTTAAAAAATAAAGGTTATGCTAAAAATAAATTAAGCTCTATTGAAAAAATTAAAAGATTTAATTTACTTCTCAAAAAAAAGGTCAATGAATATTGTGACAACCACAACGATGTTGCTTTTTCATATTCAGGAGGAATAGATTCAAGTTTATTAACATTAAGTTCAATCTTTACTAACAAAAATAATTTTTATTTTACAAAAATTGCTGAAGGGATCGATCAAATTGCAGAAAAATCATTTAGAAATTTGAATTTATCAAAAAAAAATAAGATAAAAATTAATAAGAAAGATTATTTAAGAGAAACTATTGATTTTATAAAATTTTCAGCTGCACCTTCAAGGTGGGGAACAGCACCATCAATGTTACCGCTCTATAGAGAGATGAAAAATAAAAAACTAAAAATTTGTATAGGTGGTGATGGAGCAGATGAAATTTTTTTTGGTTATAAAAATTATGCAGAAATTTATAATACAGATTATCAAATTTTAAAAAAAAAAAGTCCTCTTAAATTAATTAATGAGTTTAGTAACTCTGGTTGGCAAAATACGAAGTTGAATATTATTAGTGAATATAAAAATCAAAAAATGATGCCATTAATAAGAAAATACGTAAAACATAATCAAAATTTTAGAAGTTCACATTTTGAAATATGTAAGTTTATAAGATGGATAGATTTTAACTTATTTTTACCATCAATTCCCAACATTCATTCCGATTTATGTTCAATGCAAAATTCTATTGAGCTTAGGTCACCCTTTTTAGATTTTGAAATAATAAATTTTGCAGAAGAATATTTAGATGAAAAAGATTTTTTTGGAGAAACTGGAAATCCTAAGAATTTTTTAAAGAGATCATTATTAATGTTATCTAAAAAACAAAAGTCAATTTTGAAATTACCAAGTTTTGATGAAAAACATGGTACAAGAAATTTTGCTTTTCAAGCTTTTGAGAGTATCAGTGTAAAAAAAATTTCAAAAGAATTTAAACAAAAAATAAAACTTAAAATTAATCATAATTTTTCAAGCAAATTTAAATATAAACTTTTTGTTATTTACATATTTTTTTTGATTTTTGACAAAGAGTATGCCAAAGATAAAATTTTAAAGAATTTAAAATAAACTATGAATTTAGGTAATAAGATTAAAGCAACAAATGCTAATTGGTCTTTTGATAAAAATGTGCCGAAAACTTTTTCTAAACATATTAAAAACTCAGTTCCATTTTACGATGAAGGTCATAATATTTGTGTTCAACTTAGTGACTTTTTCTTAAAAAAAAACTCTAATTGTTATGATTTTGGTTGCTCAACAGGAACATTAATAAATAAAATATCAAAAAGAATTGATAAAAAGATTAATTTTTATGGTGTTGATATTGTAAAAAAAATGATTGTCCAAGCAAAAAAAGAAAATAAAAAAATTAAATCGACTAATAAAATTAATTATATAAATCAAGATTTTTTAAAAATGAAGATAAAAAAATCTGATCTAATTTTAAGTTATTACACGATTCAATTTATGCCACCAAAGCACAGACAAACTTTAATCAATAAAATTTACAAATCACTTAATTGGGGAGGTGCTTTTATTATGTTTGAAAAAATAAGAGCTTCTGATGCAAGATTTCAAGATATTTTTACCTTAACTTATAATGATTTCAAATTAAAAAATAATTTTTCACCTGAAGAGATAATTAATAAATCAAAAAGCTTAAAAGGTATTTTGGAACCTTTCTCTGATTATGGAAATACAAGTTTAATTAAAAGAGCGGGATTTGAGGATTTCATACCTATATTCCAATGGTTAAATTTTAAAGGTTATCTTTGTATCAAGTAAAAATTAATGTGTGTATTTTTACTACTACTTAATATGCTAAAAGCTAAATTCGGATATATTTTTAAATGAAGATTAAAAAAATCTTAGCTATTATACCAGCTAGATCAGGCTCTAAATCTATAAAAAATAAAAATATTATTAAATATAAAGGTAAACCTCTTATTTATTATTCTATTAAAACTGCACTGAAATCTAAATTGATTAACAGAGTAATTGTTTCGACAGACTCAAAAAAATATAAAAAGATATCAGAAAAATTTGGTGCAGAAGTACCATTTCTAAGACCCAAGAAATTTAGCAATCACAATTCTTTAGATTATGATTTTATTTTTCATGCTACAAAATTTTTTTTAGATAAAAAATATCTTCCTGATTTAATTGTTTTATTAAGGCCAACCACTCCTAATAGAAAGATTTCTGTAGTAGACAAAGGAATTAGATTATTTATTAAAAATTTCAATAGATATGATTCTATGAGATCTGTTTCAAAATTTAACCAGCCTGTACAAAAACTTTTTATGATTAAGAACAAAACATTAAAAGGTTTTTTTGATGATTTTTATAGAGACGAGTATCATGCTTTTCCAAGACAAAAATTTTCAAAATCTTATTTACCAAATGGATACGTAGATATCTTCAAACCAAAATTCTTTTTAAAAGGTAAAAAACTGTATGGAAAAATGTATCCTTATTTAACTAAAGACACACTAGACATAGATTATAAAAAAGATTTAAAATAATTGAAAATAAAATTGATTAATTTTGTTTTAAAAATCTTTAAATAACTCTAGTATTTTTTTTCATTTTTAAAGCAAACCGCAAAGTTTTTATACCATTATGGAGATTTAGATTATTCTCTATCATTGTGTTAGATTTTACTTTGGAAATAAAAAACTTTAATTCTTTTATAAAGATATCATTTTTTTTAAATCTAAATTTTTTGATCTTTGTTCTATCTTTTTTATAAATATGAATTGTATTAGAATTGAAACAAGCTGTTAAAGAGCCTTTTTCTCCTATCAAATAGAATTTTCTTTTTTTTGGTTTTTCAAAGAAGTTTAAATTCATTGAACACATAATTTTACTCTTATTATTTCTTAATAAAAAATTTGCAGAAAAGACGTCCTCTACGTCTATTTCAAGGCGTGATATTTTTGCAGCAGAGGAAGATGAATGAATAATTTTATATTTGTCGAATAGATGAAGAAAATAATCCAGTTCGTGTATCTGAGTTAAGATTACTCCTCCGCCTAGTCTTTTGTTTGCAGCATATGAAACTTTATAATTTTCATATGGGTGAAAATCTTTAATATTTTCACCATGGTGAATATGAGCAGAAATAATATTTCCTATCGGTGATTTTTCTTTTATGATTTTTTCTAAATAATTAACTAATGGATTAAATCTTAGTTGAAAACCCATCATCGTAATAATTTTCTTTTTTTTCAGCAAGCGCTCTAGATTTAATACTCCTTTTAATGATGAACCGAGAGGTTTTTCTACAAAACAAGGAATATTATATTTTAGTAATTCAATTACTTGAGAAACATGATGAGAAGATGGAGTACAAATAAATGCACAATCTATCTTAATTTTATTTTTAAAAATCGTTTTAAGATTATCAAAATCTTTTATTGAATACTTTTTCTTAATATTTCCTTTAATAACTTTATTAAAATTATTTAATAAAGGAACATTTCTTTTTTTTCTAATTGCATAAAATTTTGAGCGAGGCTCTATAATTTTTAAATTTCTTAGATGTCTTTGTCCAATCGAACCTAGGCCAATAATAAGTATATTCATCTTAAATATATTTTTTAATAAGTTCTTTAAAAAAATTATAATTTTTTGTAGCTTGAAATTCTATATTTTTTCCTCGCTGACTTTCTATTGTAAAGCTTCCTTTGTATTTAATCTTTTTAAGTGCAACAAAAATAGATTCGAAATCTACTTTTCCCTTTCCAATTATAACATTTTTATTAAAAAAATTTTTATCTTTTAAATGCACATGTCGAATATTATTCTTAAACTCTAAAATGTCTTGACATGAATTTTTTTTCAATGTTACTCTATTACCTGTATCAAATAAAAAATAACAATTTTTAGAATTAATCTTTTTTTTCATTGTTGTAAATTCTTTAGGACTCATATTACTTTCTAAAAGTAACTCTATATTATTTTTTTTACAAAATTTAGATATAATTGATATGTTTTTATAAATATTAATTTTATTTTTATTATTAATTTTACTCTTCCCATATAATGGCAAAATATATTTTTTAATCTTTAATTTAACTAATATTTCAATAGTTTTAATTATTTCAGCTAAATTTTTTTGGCTTGATAATGTGTGATTGATTATATAATCGTCGCAAAAAGAATAAATTTTAATATTATTTTTTTTTGATATTTTTAAATATTTTTTAATTCCTAATTTTGACCATATAGGATTTTTGTTATTCTTTATTCTTTCTCCAAAGAATTCTATAAAATCATAACCGATTTTAGAGGCTAATTTGAATTCTTCATATGGTTTTTTAGGGAAAGATTGTAACTTTTTGCCTGCATAAGATAGCCTCCCCTGTACTATTCCTAACATAAAATAATTTATTTAATCCCAGAAGATAAAAGCATTAGCTCCTTAGAGAATCTGAACCATTTGTTTCTCATTCTAAAATTATCTGGAATTACAATTCTAGTAAATCCAGAAAAAAAGGAAAAAAAATATTTAATAAAAAAATTTTTTGACCATAATATTGGAAGTTGTTTGAAGCTATCAACCTCAATATTTTTAAAACCACTGACTGCATGAATATCTTCAAGAGATTTTTTGGTAAAAGGTGTTCTATGTGTGTAATCATCATAAAAAGATTTATAAATATACTTCCATTCTGGGGTTAGGCTAATTAATATACCAGAGGGTTTTAGAACCCTGTAGGCTTCTTTAAATATTTCCTCAGGATAATAAAAATGTTCAATAAATGATTTCGAAAAAACAACATCAAATGAGTTATCAGGAAAAGGAATTTTTTCCTTTGTCATATCAGCTATTTTTATTTCTGCATTTTCACAAAATTTTTGTGCATAATCTGAAAGATCAATTCCAAATCCACTCATTCCCAATTTTGTGAATTCATTAAGAAATTCCCCTCTACCACAACCCATTTCTAAAATTTTTGAGTTTTTTTTTAAGTCATATTTCATTGATAAATATTTTATAAGTTTTTCAGGGTAAGATGAAAAAGGTTTTTTTTTAGTTGAATAAACTACGTCTATATATTTTGAGCTACTCATTGATTATTAACACAGTATATTTATACATGAAAAGAGTAAGTTTGAAATTAATTTAAATTAAATAATGGTCCTACCTCCATCAGCAACAATAACAGATCCTGTTAAATAAGAAGAAAGATCACTACAAAGAAATAAAATTAAGCCATCATATTCATTTTTTTTAGCCATTCTCCCCAACGGAATTAATTGATTTATTCTTTTAATAAAAGAACTATCCTGATTGTTAATCATACCACCGGGGGCAATAGCATTACATCTTATATTTCTTTTTGACCAATAACTTGCTGTATATTTAGTTAGACCTATTATTCCGTGTTTTACAACTGAGTAGGAAACTGGTTTTATAAATTCAGATTTTTTATAAATATCTTGATTAGGAGCTATAATTCCAAGATCAGATGAAATGTTTAATATAACACCTTTTTTATTTTTAGCCATATAAGAGCCTAATACTTTTGTTGTTAAAAAACTCCCAGTTAAACTCACATTGAGATCTTCATTCCATACTTTTTCTGAGAAGTTCTCTAATGTAAATTTTTTTTTATTTCTATTTTTTTTAGTCGGCACATAATCTTTTGCAGCGCTGTTAATCAGAACATCAATTTTGATTTTTTTTTGTTTTAAAAAAGTTACAAATTTCTTTAAATCAACTTCGTTTGTGATATCGGTTTTGAAGTTAATTAATCTATTTTTTGATTTAGTTTTAATTATGTCTAAATTAAACACCTTAGCTCCTTGATTTAAAAAAGCGTTACAAACTTGTTTACCAATAAAACCGCTTCCACCAGTTACCACAATATTTTTATTTTTAAGATCTTTAAATTTGATATTCATTAATCTTGTATTATATGCAATTGTGTTTAAATTGAACTAAAATTTCGTTGAATTTTTGTATCAAAAATATTAATTAACATTACAATATTTTGTTTATTTAATATGAATCAAAAATTAGATCCACAACACAAGATTAAAAAAAGTCAAATATTTGATGCAAGCTATGTATTTATAGATGGTATTAGTAGATGTGGTAAAGCTGGAATAGCTCCAATTGTTAGTTCATTTGAAAGAGTTGAACATTTTAAGAATAAAAATATTTATGATAGATTTTCAATGCTTTATGAGTCAGGTAATTTAGATAAAGATGGTTTTAAGTATTTATTTGAATCTGAATTAATCAATGATGTTTGGTCTAGTATGATTGGAAGAGATGTTAATACTAACCTTCATGACCAAAGTAGCATCATGAACTCACCTAAACGTGAGGAATATATCGCTAGAACCAATAGAAAAGATACACCAAATATTTTTAGAGAAATAAATAAAGAAATTAAAAAAAAAAATCTTATTTTTCCATATATGAGTGATGATTACATGACTTTAGGTAATTTGATAAACGAAGTAAGTGAAAAATTTAAATATATTATCGTCACCAGGAATCCAATAGATTTAGTTTTCACAAATTTTCGAAGCGGAAGACCTACGCGTCTTGGGATTGATCCTCGATATAATAAACCTGCTTATAAAATTGATAAATATGAAAATTTACCTAGTTCTATGCTTAAAATGCCAAAGGAATACATCACAGCAAATCCTTTGGAAAAGTGTTTTTTGATTATTGAAAAAAAACTTAAAGCTTATTTAAATAGTAATTTATTGCAGTTGAAAAATTATTGTTTAGTTCCATTTGAAAATTATTGTATAGAAACAGAAAAATATATCAAATTACTTGAAAATTTTCTTGCCACTAAAAGGACTAAATTTACTGATGATGAGATGATTAAAGTAAATGTTCCAAGAAAAAAAGATGATGATACTTTTTCTAAAAAGGCAAATATAATTTTTGATAATATGAGTGAAAAATATGTAACACGTTTAAAAAAGTTGTGTGAGCATTATGAAACTGAAATTTCTGATATTTATAAATTAGGTTCAATCAAAAAGTATAAAAAAAATGAATTCAAAGGTTTGAATATAGATGCATTTTCTAAAATATCAGAAGGCTCAAAATATCATAAAGGAAAACTTAGCAATAATAAAAAACATATTTTATATTCCTCGTAGAGAAATATTATGAAAATTTTAGGAATAATTCCTGCTAGAGCTGGTTCAAAAGGCGTTAAGAACAAAAATATTGTGAATATTAATGGTAAACCACTAATTTATTATACTATTAGAGCAGTAAAAAAATCTAAACTTAAAAATTTTGTTGTAAGTTCTGATAGCGTAAAGATACTTAATATCGTAAAAAAATATGGAGTAAAAAAATCATTTTTAAGACCAAAAAAATACTCATTAGACAAAACTACATCAATCGAACTTTATAAATATCTTAAAAAAGAACTCGAAAAACTTTATTCATTTGATGCAATTATGATATTGCAGCCTACTTCACCAATGAGAAGATCAAAAGATATCGATAGGGCAATTAGTTTATTTAAGAAAAAAAATTGTGACTCACTAATAAGTGTATGTAGAGCTGGAGATCACCCTGCTAGAATTAAATTTTTGAATAAAAAAAAATATCTAATAGATACAAAGTTTTCAGGAAAAGAAGGACAAAATAGGCAAGAATTAAGAGATGCTTTCATAAATAATGGTGCTATTTATCTATTTAAGAAAAGTAATCTAGATAATAACAGTATCAAAGGAAACAAATCGTTATCGATGATAATGCCAAGAAAATTAAGTATTAATATTGATGATTATTTTGATTTAGAAATAGCAAAATACTTTCTAAAAAAGAATAAATAATAATGATAAATTTTCAAAAACCATTAATTGTTGCCGAAATTGGTCTTTCTCATAGCGGTGATATTAAAAAAGCTTTAAATTTTATTTATCTTTCTAAAAAATCAGGAGCAGATGTTGTCAAATTTCAGAGCCACTTTGCAAAATACGAGTCAACACTTGACGAACCCTTTCGAACTAAAATCTCATCAAAATATAAAGATAGATATGATTACTGGAAAAAAACCGAATTTACCGAGAGTCAATGGAAAAAAATAATTCAATTTTGTAAAAAATATAAAATAATTTTTGCTACATCACCGTTTTCAGTCGAAGCTGTAAAGATTATGAGAAAGTTAGGTTGTAGAAATTGGAAAATTGGCTCTGGAGAAGTTTTTTCTGATTGGATAATAAATGAAATTTTAAAAAAAAAAAGATGATGGGATTATAATTAGCTCAGGAATGTCAACATGGATAGATTTGAAAAGAAATTATAAGTTAATAAGTAAAAAAAAAGGTAAAAATTTTGCAATATTACAGTGCACTACCAATTATCCTAGCGATTTTAAAAATGTAGGTTTGAATGTAATTACCGATATGAAAAAAAGATTTAATTGTTATATCGGCTTATCTGATCACACTGGCTCAGTTTTTCCATCGATAGCTGCCTTAAGTTTAGGTGCAGAAATTGTAGAGATTCATGTTTGCATTTCAAGGAAACACAAAGGTGTTGATATTAATTCATCTGTGACTTTTGAGGAATTAAAAACTATATGTAAAGCAAGAGACTCTATTTATAAAATGAGAAAGAATCCTGTAAATAAAAACATTTTAAGTAATATTCAAAAAAAAAATAAGAAAATTTTTAGTAAAAGTATTGCAATTAAGAATGATTTGATGAAAGGTGATAAAATATATATTTCAAATCTGACTTTAAAAAAACCAGGAACAGGATTTAATGAAAAATACTTGAAGAAAATAACTAATAAAATTGCCAAAAAAGATTTGTCTGCAAAAAGAATATTAATGAAAGGTGACTTTGAATAATAAGATTAAAAAGATTTGTGTTGTAGTTAACAGTAGAGCAAATTATGCAAGAGTTAAAAGTTTATTGATTGAGATCAATAAGAATAAAAAACTTAAATTGATTTTGGTGCTTGGTGCATCAGCAAGTTTATATAGATTTGGTGAAGTTCATAAAGTAATTAAAAAAGATCATTTCAAAATCGATGAAATGCTTTTTTCAGTAGTTGAAGGAAACGATTTGGTTGGAATGTCTAAAACAACAGGTCTATCAATTATTGAATTGTCAAATATTTTAAAAAAACAAAAACCAGATTTAGTTATTGCGGTTGCAGATAGATATGAGAATTTATCCATAGCAATATCTGCTAGTTATATGAATATACCTGTAGCGCATATACAAGGAGGTGAAACAACAGGTTCAATAGATGAAAAAGTAAGACACTCAATAACAAAATTATCAGATTTACATTTTGTCTCAACAAAAAGAGCTAAAGACTTTGTCGTTAGAATGGGAGAAGAAAAATCAAAAGTCTTTCTGACTGGTTGTCCTTCGATTGATTTATGCAAAGGAAATAATTTTAGTTTATCAAAAAATTTTCTAAATAAATTTGGCTCAGGAGCTCTCATTTATACTGATGAAAATTATATATTAGTAGTTCAGCATCCTGTGACTACAGAATTTAGTAATGCCGAAACTCAAATTAGAGAGACCATAGAAGCTGTTAAAATTTTTTGTAAAAAAACAAATTATAAAGCTATATGGCTCTGGCCTAATATTGATGCAGGTTCAGATACCTTTTCAAAAAAACTAAGAATTTTAAAAGATACAAATCCAGATTACGTAAGATTTGTTAAAAATTTTACTCCAGAAGATTACATAAAAGTTATGGTAAATTCACAATGCATTATTGGAAATTCATCATCCGGAATAAGAGAAGCATCATTTCTTGGAGTTCCATCCGTAAATATTGGAACAAGACAATCTGATAGAGAAAGAGGTCTAAATGTAAAAGATGTAGGTTATGATAGATATAAAATTTTTAATTCGATTTTGCAGCAAGTCGGAAAAAAATTTAAAAAATCATTTATTTATGGTTCGGGTGATGCAGGTAAAAAAATTGCCAAGATACTTTCAAAATCTAATTTCACAATTAATAAAAAATTAAATTATTTAAAATAGTGATTAAGGATAATAAACTTTACAATTTGATTAATAAAAAAAAGGCTATAATCGGAATTTTTGGCTTAGGCTATATTGGATTACCTAGGACAATTCAATTTTTAAATGCTGGTTACCGTGTCATAGGTTTTGATAAAGATGATAATAAAATAAAAAAATTAAAAAAAGGAATTTCATATTTAAGCAATGTAAATCTAAAATCGATTAAAAATAAATTTAAAAAAAATTTTTTTTGTACAACTAACTTTAAATATGTAGAAAAAATAGATGTAATTATTTTTTGTTTACCAACTCCTTTAACCAAACAATATAAACCTGATTTAAGTTTTATTAAAAATACCTTAAAAAATATATTTCCTCATTTAAGAAAAAATCAAGCTATCTGTCTAGAGTCTACTACTTATCCAGGAACTACACAGGAGATAATTTATCCAGCTTTACGTAAAAAATTTGATGTAGGCAAAAATTTTTACTTAATATACTCACCTGAAAGAGACGATCCTGGCAACAATATTAAAAATTTTTATGTTCCTAGATTAGTAAGTGGAAAAACAAATAAATGTTTAATTGTAGGAAAAGCTATCTATAGTAAAATTTTTCAAACATTAATTTCAACTAGTGATATGCAGACTGCAGAAATCACAAAGTTATTCGAAAATGTATTTAGGTCTATTAATATTGGTCTCGTCAACGAAATGAAAAAAATTTGCTACAAAATGAATATGAATATACATGAGATTATTCATGCAGCTTCAACAAAACCATACGGATTTTTTAAGTTTTTACCAGGACCTGGTCTTGGAGGCCACTGTATACCCATAGATCCATTTTATTTATCTTGGAAGGCAAAAAAATATAATCTAAATGCTGAATTTATTAGTTTAGCAGGTAAAATTAATCGATCGATGCCAGCATGGGTAATAAGTAGAATTTCAGATTTTTTTAAGAAAAAAGGAAAAACGCTCAAGAAAAAAAAGGTTCTGATATTGGGGGTTGCTTATAAAAAGAATATAAATGACACAAGAGAGTCTCCTGCATTTGAAATTATAAAAATCTTAAAAAAGAAATATAAAGCTTTTGTTGAGTACCATGACCCATTCGTACCAATTATAGAAAATTTAAGAAACCACGACTTGTTTATGAAAAGTATTAAAATAACTCCAAAAAAAATTAAAGAATTTGATATTGTAATTTTAGTCACTGATCATGATAGCCTTAATTATAAGTCTTTTGGAAAATACTCAAATTTGTTAGTTGATACTAGAGGGATTATTAAAGAAAAATACTCTAATGTTATCTCATTGTAATTAAAAATTTTTAATTATTTAAAAAATTTTCATAATTTTTGATAATATTTTTTGAACTTCCATAATAACTATCAATAGTCTTTTGATTTTTTGAATTTTTTAATGGAAACATGAATTTCTTATTAATTAAATTCAGAATATTTTTTTTCATTTTTTTTTCAGAACTATATATTAGTTGTTTATTAAAATTATAAAGATATTTTTTAAGTGCTTTTTTTTTCTCAAAAAAAGGAACAATAACATGTTTACCATTTACTAAGGCCTCTATTGTTGATGCTGAGTTTTGCCCTATAATTATATCAGCTTGGTTAATATATTCTTGAGCGGTGCCGTCTTCAAAAACTTTTATTTCCTTATTTATTTTAAGTTTTGTTTTATAACTCGAATTTTTTTTTCGTTTAATGACAATATTCAAATTTTTATTTTTAGAAAGTTCATTTAAAACCTTTATGGTTTTATCATAACTAGTATTCCAATTTAAGTTTCTATTATTTTTATATGGAGGTATTCCACTTTTATTATGAAAAGAAAGAAATAAAATATCTTTAATTCTTTTGGAATATCTTTTTTTATTAATATAATCAAATATTCTTGGACATCCATTAACAGTAATTTTTTTGCTATTAGACTTATTAACGGCAATAAGAGCATTCTTCATAGATTTATTATAGACTGATATTTTTTGAATGAATTGAAATATATGACTATATCTGTTTTCTTTTATAAAAAATTTGGTTGCTGGATCAGACCTGAAGCACTCTTTAAGCCATAATTTAACAGGAAGATTATTTTTTTTGCAGCCAGCATATAATGATATTTCTGCATAATAATTACAATTGAAGGTTATAAGATCTAAAGTTTTATTCTTATAAAAGCTTTTAAAGTTAAAAATTACATCAGTCCAAAATTTGTCTAATTTAATTTTATCTTTTTTATTTTGATTGAAATAATCATCCTGATTAAAATTCAACCCTGGCTTAAGATAATTGAAAAAAATTTTTTTTTTACCTGAAAAAAAATAAAAAATTAATTTTACAATTGTTCTTCTCATGTAAAATATTTGAGGTATATTATTTGAAGATTTCTGAACTATTCGAACATCCCTTTCGCCTATTGCTCTATAAAGCACTATAGTAATTTTTTTATTATTAACTTTTTTTTTTAAGCTTTTTTGTTTGAATAAAGAAATTTTTAATAAATAAGCACATAATTTAGGGGAATTTAGGTAGCAAGAGAGAAATACTAAAATATGAAGTATATACAAATAAACATTAAAAAATTTTTTTTTCATCAGGCAGAGTAGAGATAACAAATTTAAAATCTTTTTTCAAAAGAAGTCTATTTTTATAATAATTAGATAGAAAACAAAACTATTAATTAATAATTAGAATATTTTAGGTAAAATATACAAATTTTAATATATGCATTGCTAAAATTTGAATTCTTGTTAATAGTGTGAACATTTCAATGAACAAAATTTTCGTAATCTCTGAAATTGGAATAAATCATAATGGAGATTTAGATATAGCAAAAAAAATGATAGACGCATCGATAGAAGCAGGAGCAGATGCAGTAAAATTTCAAAAAAGAGATATTGAGATTGTATACTCAAAAGAACAACTTAAAAAACCAAGGACTAGTCCTTTTGGAACTACTGAGAGAGAACAAAAAGAAGGTTTAGAGTTTAATGAGAAAGAGTATGATGAAATTAATGATTATTGTAAGAAAAAAAAAATAATTTGGTTTTCATCTGCTTGGGATTTAAACAGCTTAAAATTTTTAGATAAATATGACGCACAGTATAATAAGATTGCTTCAGCAATGCTCGTAGATGAATTTTTTTTAAATGAAGTTGCAAAAAGAAAAAAATATACTTTTATTAGCACAGGAATGTCAAATTTTGATATGATAGATAAAGCAGTTAAAATTTTTGAAAAACATGAGTGTCCTTTTGAACTAATGCATTGTATATCTGCGTATCCATTTGATAGTGAGATGGCAAATCTCAATATGATAAAAATTTTAAAAGATAGATACAAATGCAAAGTTGGCTATTCTGGTCACGAAAAAGGAGGTAAACTAATATCTCTTGCTGCAGTAAGTTTAGGTGCAACATCATTAGAAAGACATTTAACATTAGATAGAACTATGTATGGGAGTGATCAAGCTGCATCTATCACACCTGTAGGTCTTACATCTTTAATTAGTGATGTTAGAATTTTAGAAAAAGCTTTAATAGGTAACAAAGAAAAAATAATTTTAAATGAAGAAAAACCTGTAGCTGAAAAACTTAGGGCTCATATTAAATTAAATTAATGAAACTTAGTGAAGATTTTTTAAAAGACTTAACTTTAAATGTTGAAACACATCTTAAATTGGAAAGTTTATTTCCTGATATTGAGAAAGCAATAAAGATTATATACAAAAAAATTAAGCTTGGTGGTAAGTTGATGCTATGCGGGAACGGTGGTTCAGCAGCAGATGCTCAGCACTTATCAGCAGAGTATCTAGTTAGGTTGAGACCAAATATTAATAGAAAACCTATTCCCGCGATAAGTTTAGCTCAAGACACATCAACTTTAACTGCCTGCAGTAATGATTATGATTTCTCAGATGTATTTAGAAGACCATTCCAAGCTCTAGCTAATAAAAATGACGTATTAATCGCAATTTCAACTTCTGGTAATTCATTAAATGTAATTAAAGTACTTAAAGATGCTCGTTTAAAAAAAATTACAACTATTGGCCTCTTAGGGGGCTCAGGAGGAAAATGTAAAAAATTTTGTGATATTAAACTAATAGCACCAAGCAAATCCACTGCTAGAATTCAAGAATGTCATATCTTTATAGGTCACTTTATTTTTGAGCAAGTTGAGAATTTATTACTTAAAAAGTAATAAATTTTATCTTAAAATTGACTTAATTAAGGCTTATAAACCAATTCAATTTTAAAAATTGATAAAAACAAATTTTCAGAGTTCAAAATTTATAGTTCATGAGATAGATCCAATATACTTGAATGAAAACCTTTAAAAAAATTTTTGATCTTCTTTCGTCTCGAGAACGTAGACAGGTATTCTATTTATTAATAATGATTTTATTTATGGCTCTGTTGGATGTTATAGGAGTTGCATCTATTATGCCTTTTATTGGTGTTTTAAGTAATCCCGATCTTATTGAAAATAATATTTTAATTAACAACCTATTTAATTATTCAAATTTACTTGGTGTTAAAACCAACGATCAATTTTTATTTGTTTTAGGAATACTGGTATTTTTTTTGCTGGTTTTTTCATTAGCTTTCAAAGCTTTATTGACCTATGTACAACTTCGATTTAGTTCAATGTGCCAGTATGGATTAAGTAAACGAATGATGGAGAGATATCTTAATCAGCCTTACAGTTGGTTTTTGAACCGCCATAGTGCAGATATTGGCAAAACAGTTCTTTCAGAAGTTGGGTTAATTATTTCTAAAGGGTTAAAACCTTTAATGAACATAATTACCAACGGAACAGTTGCTTTTGCTCTGTTAATGCTATTAATTTATAATGATCCAAAGTTTGCTTTGATAGCCTTTTCATCTTTAAGTTTAACATATCTCTTTATTTATAGATTAACTCGAAGTTTTCTAATGCGTATTGGACGAGAACGGGTAAAGGCTAACCAAGATCGTTTCACGATTGTAACGGAAGCTTTTAATGCTGCTAAGGAACTAAAAGTAGGAAGTCTTGAAAAAGCATTTCTTGAAAGATTTTCTATTCCAGCAAAAACACTTGCAAGGCATTCTGCAGTTGCAGGAAGCATAGGTCAATTACCTCGATATGCGCTTGAGATAATTGCTTTTGGTGGCATGTTGTTACTAATTCTTTTTATGATGGGGCAAAATACATTTACTAATATATTACCTTTAATAGCACTTTATGTTTTTGCAGGATACCGTTTGATACCTGCTCTGCAGCAAATTTATGCTTCAGCTACCATGTTGCGTTTTGTTAGTCCATCTCTTAATGCAACTCATGATGATTTTAAGAGCCTTGATCCAAAAATAATTCAAAAAAATAATAACACTATCCCTTTAAATAAAGCAATTATTCTCAAAGATTTATATTACCAATATCCAAATTCATTAAAGACAACGATAAAAGATATAAATCTTAACATACCTGCTTGCTCCACAGTAGGCATAGTAGGTATTACTGGTAGTGGTAAAACTACAATCGTAGATATTATTCTTGGTTTGCTCCTAGCTCAAAAAGGCACTCTTAAAGTAGATGAAAATATTATAGATAGAAATAATCTTGCAGCTTGGCGGAAATCAATCGGCTATGTTCCACAGGATATTTTTATTGCCGATGATACTCTTGCTGCTAACATTGCTTTTGGTATTGATAAAAAAGATATTAATCAAGAACGTGTTAAATTAGTTGCTAAAATTGCAAATATTGATGAATTTGTTATTAATAAGTTGCCACAACAATATCAAACTACTGTTGGTGAGCGTGGTGTAAGATTATCGGGAGGAGAGCGCCAGCGTATAGGAATTGCTAGAGCCCTTTATCGTGACCCTCAAGTATTAATTTTAGATGAAGCTACGAGTGCACTAGACAATTTAACCGAAGAGTTGGTTATGAAAGAGATTCACAAAATTAGCAATGACAAAACTATTATAATGATTGCTCACCGTTTAAGTACAGTAAAAAAATGTGATATAATTTTTTATTTAGAAAAAGGAGAGCTTAAAGCACAAGGAACATATGAGGAATTAATTAAATCCAGCGAGGGGTTTAAAAAAATAGAAAATAAATGAATATTTATCTGCACGTAGAAATTTCTGCTCGTGAGCTAGACAGTAAGCTTCTTTTGGCTACTTTAGCTGCATCTAGAGGACATCAAGTGATAGTTTCAGATTTATTTGGAATTGAAAAAGGTGTTAAGAGTGGTTTTTTAGCGCCCGGAATATTTCACACCAAATCTCTCTCACCTCATAAGGATAAAATTTCAAGGCATAAGAGTATGATTGATAGAGGATTTATGATTACAAGCATTGATGAAGAGGGCAATCTTAATGATTATGGCTACGAAGGTTTTGCAAAGACAAGATATTCGGACGAAACTATTGAACAATCAACAGCAGTTTTTGGATGGGGATCAGATGATGTGGACAAACTTAAGGAGACTTATTCGAAATATTCAAATAAAATATACAAAACAGGTTCACCAAGAGCCGATCTTTGGAAACCTTTTTTTTCTGATTATTGGAATGTTCCCTCAACAATCCCTAAAAAACCTTTTTTATTAATTTCATGTAATACTGGTTACGCCAATAATATTAAATCGTTTGGTGAATTAATAAAATTTGAAAATGAAATGGGTCGTTTTCAAAGATATCCTGAACAACTTGAAATGCGTATTGGTAGAACCGCTGAAGATTTCGATAAGATATTAGCTTATATTAAAGCTGTAAAATATCTTTCTGAACACAACAATGGTTACGATGTAGTTTTACGTCCTCATCCATCAGAGGATATAGATGCATGGAAAATAATTCTTAAAGGCATTCCAAATGTGTATGTTATACGGGAAGGACCAATTAATGCATGGGTTAACAATGCTTTTGCAGTAATGCATAATAGTTGTACAACAGCCTTAGAAGCAACAATTTTAAAAAAACCAGTAATAACATATATCCCATCTGAACAAAAATATTCTCCTCAGTTATCAAATGAACTTGGACATCGTGTAAATTCTTTAGAGGAACTACTAAGTAAAGTAAATACTATTTATGATTCTAGTAAGATTAATAATGATAAAGAATTAACTGAAACATTACCCAACACAATTACAAAAAAAATTTTTTTTGATAATGAGCTAGCAGCTGAAAAAATTATTAAAATATGGGAAAAAATTGCTACCAAAAACTTATCAAATTCATCTGACTTAAAAAAATTTAAAGCGCTATTAAAATATAATATGTTTATGAAGACAGCTAAAAAAGGTTTGAAAAGTTTATTGCCAGATAAATTTAATTTTGTAAACAAAAATCCTAAATTCCCAGATTTAGACCATCAAGATATAGATAGAAAAATAAAAAAATTTACAGATATTCTTGGTTTGACTGAAAAGTTAGAGTGTAAATTTCTATCAAAAAAAACAATTCATATTAAGTGTTTATGAGTTTTAGAAATTATGAGAATTATTAGACTACTAATTTATATAAAAGATTGTTTAAGTATTTATAATATTGCTTCATCTTTAAAAGTCTTTTTTTATAGTATCTTAAAAAAAAATACAAGATATCCAAATTATCTGCTGAATTTTGAAAAATACGCGAGTAGTTATTTTGGATCTAAGTATGCACTTTCATTTTCTAACGGAACTACCGCTTGCACAGCTTTACTATATGCATTAGGTGTTAAAAAAGCCAGTAAAGTTATTATTTCAAAACTCACCTTTCCTTCTGTAATATCCTCTATTTTAAGAATTGGTGCCATTCCAGTTTATTTAGATTTTGATAAGAACTTACAAATAAAAAGAAATGTTAATACTGAAGAAATACTTAATGCGAATTTTTTGTTAATCACTCATGCATATGGATTGCCCCAAAATATAGATATAATAAAGTCTATTTTAGAGCTGAATAAAAGGTTGATTTTAATTGAAGATATAAGTCATGCCCAGGGTGCAAGAATAAATAACAAAATGGTCGGCACTCTTGGCGAAGGATCATTTATGAGTATGCAAGGTGATAAAGCGGTAAACGCTGGTGAAGGTGGGATTGTTTTTACTAATAGTAATCATGTTTATAACAGACTTATTTATTTGTCTCATTTAAATAGAAAAACTTCTGAGAAGAATAATATAAATTTATTTTCAAAAATAGGATTTGTTGGCAAGGGAAGAATGAATCCTCTTGGAGCAATCACAGCATTGAGCGACATCAAAAATTTAAAAAAAAGAAACAAAATTATTAGTGGAAAAATAAAAATTATCTATGAAGGTTTAAAAAGTTTAAAAGATTTTCATGTCCCAGAAATTGATAATTATGACCAATTAGGTGGTTTTCATTATGGGATTCCTTTTTTTTGTGAATCTGAACGTTTATTAAATTATATTAAGGCTAATTTTAAAATAGTTAAGTACAATTGGCCAATCTTAGACTCTAATGAACATTTTCATGATCCAAATAAATTTTTAGATCTTATTTACGATAATGATCCTAAAATACAAAATGTATTTGAAAAATCTAATGATATTAGAGATCAACTTTACTTTTTTGATTTAAAAGAAATAATAAATTTTAATAAACATAAAATAAAAAAAAAATAGATATTATAAAAAAAAATGAAAATTAATTATGCTGAATTAAATGAGCAAATTAAAAATTTTTCTTTTAATCAGAAATTATATGATTTTATAATTATAGGATCAGGCCCAGCAGCTGTAACATTACACAAAAAATTACTTTCAAAAAAAAAATATAAACCTAAAATTTTAATAATTGAAGAAGGCGACTATTCAAAAAAAAATTATAAAAAAGTTATTAGCAAATATTTTAAGATAGATCTAAAATCTAGAGCTTTTACAGTCGGTGGAACATCAAGTATATGGTCTAATATTTCCTCATATTTTGAAGAATTTGAAATGAAGTCAAGATGGGAAAAAAAACAATCTTACTTATGGCCACTGAATTATAAGTCCTTATTAAAAGAATACAAAAAATTAGATAAAAAGTATCAATTTTTTTTTAATAAGTTTAAAAAAAAAAATATAGATATTCCTTTTGAAGTAAGACCATTTATTGCAACCACTCAACCAATTAACTTTAAGCAATTTATAAATACGAACAAAATAGATTTGATTTATAATTGTAAGATAAATTCAATAGATGAGAACAAAAAAATAGCAACTGCTTATTCTATAGATAACAAATTTAAATTTGCTGCAAAAAAAATTATTGTATGCTGTGGAGGAATTGAAAGTGTGAGCCTCATTCAAAATTCACTATTTCAAAAAAAATTGAAAGATTTAAAAAATAAAAATTTGATTGGAAAATATTTTATGGATCATCCTAAATTTGATTTAGGTTATCTTAAATATCCAAAACTAGATTTAATAAATCAAATTGAATTAACAAAAAAAAATAATCTAATCACCTATTACGGAATTTCTTTAAAGAAAAATGTTCAAAAAAAAAAAAATTTATTAAATTCTTATGTAAGATTTGAAAAACCAAATATAAAGATATCAAGATTTTTAGACACTTTCAATATTCCGATTATAAAAGATATATTTAAAAGCAAAAAAATTGTCAGAGTAAAATTATTTTGTGAAATGTTGCCAAATATGAATAATTTGATTATTTCAAAAAAAAATAAAACATTAGTATCGTTAAGACCAAGTGAGATTGAAATTAAAACAATAAAATTATTAGCAAATCAAATAAGATATTTTTTTAGTTTAAAACCTGAAAAAGAAAAAAATTTTAATTTTAAAAATTTAATTAATCGAGCCAAAGGTGCTTCACATCATATGGGTGGGTTAAGATTCAATCCGAACAAAAATTTATCTGTTGTAGATAAAAATTTAAAAATAATAGGATTAAAAAAAATTTATATTTGTAGTAGTGCTATTTTTCCAACATCTGGAAGTGTTAATCCTACAATGACTGTTTGCGCTTTAAGTAATAGGCTAGGGGAGCATTTAACAAAATATTTATAATAATTGAAAAAAATGCATTATAGAGGAGAGAAAAAATTTAGAAAATTCATAATTTAAATGAAAAAAAATTTAGATAAACCTCAATATATAATAGTTCTAGGCACAACATTTTCTGGTTCAGGTGCGGTATTTGATTATTTAAATGGTCGTGGAGATCTTTATGAACCTTTATTTGGGCAAGAATACTTATTACCAATACTTCCAAATGGTTTAATGACTTTAGAAGCTGTTTCAGATAAAGCTTTTGACCCAGCAACTACGGAACATGCACTAATTCAATTTAAAGATATTGCAAATAAATTGATGAATTATTGGGCCAGACGTGAAGATGTAAGATTAAATCAAAAATTGCCATTATATAAAGCTGCAATTGATGAATTTATTAATGACATTAGTTTTGCAGATTTTCCAATGAGATTATTATGGCGAGAACTCAAACAAACACCTATTCAGCGTATTTTAGATAAATTTAAGAAACGTTTAGGTTTTAGAAAAAAAGACCCCCAAACAAGGTTGCTTGTATCTCAAGAGGACTTAGTTATTGCAGCAAAGAAAATGCATAATAAAATGTTTAAGTTTCATGCTGAAGGACGTCCAATACTTTTAGACCAAGGAGGCTCAGGCTGGAACCCAATAGAATCTACAAAATATTATTCAAATTGTAAAATTGTTCTTGTCACTAGAGATCCTAGAGATCAATTTGTTGAAATAAAGCATTATAAAAAAGCCACTTCTATTAAAGGATTTATTGAATGGTATAAAGAAATGCAAAAGAGACTTAAATCAATTAAAAACCCAAATATCTTAAAAATTCAATTTGAAGATTTTGTTTTAAAAAATAAAGATTTTTCAGACAAATTATGTAATCATATGTCTATCTCCTCAAAAATAACTTCAAATTATGTTCCAGACTCTTCAAAAAAAAATATAGGCAAGTTTCATAAAATTCTTAGTAAAAATGAAATTGAAATAATAGAAAGTAATTTAAGAGAATTCATCTATGAGGCCAGATAACTTAGTGGAAGATTTTTACCAATCTCCAAAATGTAAAATTTGTAATCAAAATGGAAAAACTGTTTATTCGAAAAGTTTTGATGATAAAATTTTTAGATTATTCTTTACGTCATATTATGGAGAGTCGAAATATAAAAATTTTAAAAATAAATTAGTAGAAACTAATTATGAACTATTGAAATGCAAAGATTGCAAATTTATATGGCAAAAAAATATACCTAATAAAAATTTTAGTATAGATTTATACGAAAATATAATTGACAAAGAAAAAAGTTTATCAAAAAGTAAGTTAAAATTTCTTAATCAAAAAAATAGCAACAATAAAGAAATAAAAAAAATAATTCGTAATTTTTATAAAGAAAAAAAAAAAATTAATATACTCGATTTTGGTGCAGGATGGGGTCATTGGTTAATGTCAGGATCAGGCTTATATTTTGAGTCTTATGCTTTTGAGTTATCGTCAAGTAGAAAAAAATTTCTAATATCTAATGGAATTAATATATTAGATCTTGATAATTTGAATTTATACGAAAATTTCTTTGATTATATAAGATTAGACCAGGTATTAGAGCATCTAGATGAACCAAATGAAGTGATGAAAATTATTAAAAAATTGGGAAATAAAAATTGTGTAATTTTTGTTTCTGTACCAGATGGAAGTGAAATAATAGAAAATGAAAACTTATCTAGTATAGAAAAAGGCCCGGTTCAACCTTTGGAACATTTAAACTGTTTTTCAAAACATAGCCTTAAAAAATTTTTAGACATCCATGGATTTAGACCTCTTAATTTAAAAGAAATTATTACCATTAACATAAAAGATTTTGGATTAGATATAGTTAGTTTAAAATCTTTCTTTCAAGATATAAAAAATTATTTTTTTTCAACAACAATAAAGTTTAAGTTAAAATAGATAATGAAAATTTGTTATTTAGCCAATACTGCTGTTCCATCAACTACCGCAAGTGCTATTCAAATTATAAAAATGTGTGAAAGTTTCTCGAAATTAAAACACAAAGTATTATTGATAACATCAAATGCATCAAATAAAAAAGTATTTGATTTTTACGGAGTAAAATCAAAATTTAAAATTAAAAAACTTAAAAGATACAATAAGTTTCCTCTAGGATTAAAGTATTATTTATTTTCTTTATCATCAATTATTGAAAGTTTAAATTTTAAACCAGATATTTATATTACGAGAAACTTTTTTACATCTTTTTTATTAACGATTTTAGGAAAAAAAAATATCTTAGAACTTCATCATGGGATTGAAATAGAGAGTAGAATTGTAAAATTCATAACCAAAAATTCAAATTTTCTAAACTATAAGAGTCTATTAAAGCTTGTAGCAATTACAAACAATGTGAAAAACTATTACCAAAAAAAGTTTAGTATAAACGCAAATAAAATAATTGTAGCACCTAGCGGAACATCAATCGAAAATAAATTTTTAAATAATTTTTTAAGAAATAAAAAAAGATTGAATATTGGCTACTTTGGATCACTCTATAAGTCTAGAGGAGTTGATTTAATATTAAGGTTATCAAAAATAGATAGAGATAATGAATATTTTATTTTTGGAAACTTAAAAAATTACAAGAACATTAAAAATAAATATTTTAATAAGAATCTTCATTTACATGACTAC
>MDTA01196699.1_pt1 | contig 24639 bp, 18 predicted proteins | sample 811151 | NCBI WGS metagenome assembly MDTA01 (sample SAMN05326648, study PRJNA326480) | marine metagenome | isolation source: seawater | place: Indian Ocean: South | collected 2010
TTAATAAAAAATTTACATCCTACAACGCTAAGAATTTTACAAAAAAAACTTTAAATTTATTTATAAAAAAGGAATATGAATTAAAGCAAAGACATATTTTTAAAACAATTAATGCTGACAGTAAACAAACTATATCAACATTAGCTGAAATAGGACACCAGGTTGAAAATAAACCAAATAAATTATTCAGTGATTATATAAATGTTGAAAATTATTTGAACTCTTATGATTGGAGTAAACCATGGGACGCAGGAGCACAGTTTTCATCGATTGCACTTTATAATTCTACGTTCAAAATGGATTTAGAAAAAAATTTGATTAAATTCATAGAATCTAAACTTAACCAAGAAACAGGTTCATATTTTGAAAAAAAACCAGAAAGCCCTAGGCAGGTTATTAATGGAGCAATGAAAGTTATTTCTGGACTAGATTGGTTAGATCACCCTATTCACCTACCTAAAAGTTTGATTGATTTTTGTTTAGAAAACAAACCAGAATTTGAAGGCTGTGATTTAGTTGATTATGTTTATGTTTTATATAAATGCTCTATTGAAACTAACTATAAAAAAAAGGAAATAATAGAAGTTTTTACTGAAGTACTAAATTATTTAAATCGTTTGTATCATAAAAAAGAAAATGGATTTTCATATTACATTAACAAATCTCAAACACACTATTACGGAATAGAAATATCTAAAGGAAAAAATGAACCTGATATTCATGGAACTGTTTTATCTGTATGGGCTATTGTAATGATTTTAATTCTCTTAGAAAAAAATTCCTATGATTACAATATTATTAAGCCTTAGATTGAAAAATTAAATTGATTAATAAACAAAAATACATATTCTCACTTTTTGTAAAAGTTTTTTTATTTCTAACATTCCTTTTTGCAAGAACATTTATGGGATTGACATTTTTTGGATATCGGTTGGGGGAGTATATTATAGGTGGTTCACTTGTGTTATTGTTATTTTTTAGCATTCTTGTACCAATTTTCAAAAAAAGATATATTTTAGAAAGTAAGTCGATTAATTTTTTTGTAATTCTCTTAGTAATAACATTTATTTATAGCAATTTCTTGAACGATGTAAGTTTGTCTAATGTTTTCATTTATAAAACCTCATCTTACATTTGGTCACTTGGAGCAATCCTTATAGGTTATTATTTACTAAATGAGAAGGTCTTCATGATCTATAAAGAGGATATTTACTTGTCTTTTCTTGGCTTAATTGTTATTTATATCTTTTCTACTAGAGGAATTAGCGAAAATTTACAGAATTTTTTCTTAAACTATACTGATAAATTCGAATATCCTAAAGGATCAGATCTTTTATTAGCTTTTATATTTGTATTTTATATTTTTCTAGTAAGGAAACAATTTTCTCAAAATTCACTTATTATATTTTTTTTGGTAGGTGCACTATACGCACCTCTTTTTTTAGTTAAAAGTAGAAGTGCATTTTTGTCTTTGGTAATTTTTTCTTTGCTAACTTTGCCAAAATTTAAGCAAAATATTAAAAAACTGAATAAATATTTTTATATGTCTGCCATATTATCTCTAATAGTATTTGCACTTTCTTCAAGTTGGGTCGTCAGTAGGGACATAACTGTCGATGAAGACATAACAGATGACATAAAATTTGCTATTACAAGTAGATACCATACAATAAATGACAATGTTTATGAAGAAACTGTTTTAAATGTTAGTCTTTTTTATTTTAGGGATGGAAGAATATTTTCATCTGACGGAAACCTAAATTGGAGACTTCAAATATGGCAAGATATTTTGATAGATATGGTGAAGTCCAATAAATTGATAAATGGTTATGGCTATGATGGACTTATTCCCGCAATGGACTCAGATCAAAGGCTTGGCCAAGATGGGACAAACATAAACGTTCATAACTATGTTATGCATATATTGTCTCGTGGTGGCCTCATCAATTTATTTATTTGTTTTATGATTTATTATGCACTGTTTAATGAATTTAGATCTAGATCAATTTCAATTGATTACAAACTTTTAGTTTTTCCATTAATATTTAATTCACTATTTGATCCGAGTATGGAAAATGCCCATTATTCAATAATTATGTATATATTAATTGGATTAGCTTTAAATAATCGTATAATTCTTAAAGAGGAAAATCTTAAATTATGAAAGCATTTATAACTGGAATAACTGGCCAAGATGGATACTATCTATCGAAACACCTTCTTGAGTCTGGATTTGAAGTACATGGAACTATAAGAAGATCATCAAGTTTTAATACATCAAGAATAGATGGATTAATAGCAGAGTATGGAAAAAGTGATCAATTAAAACTTTATTATTCAGACTTACTAGATTCATCATCTCTTAATAATCTAATAAACAATATTGAACCAGATCAAATCTATAATCTTGCTGCTCAATCTCATGTCGCTGTTTCATTTAAAAACCCACTTTATACAACCCAAACATCAACAGTAGGCCCGCTAACGTTATTAGAAGCTGTTAAAAATGCAAAAAAAGAAATAAAGTACTATCAAGCATCATCTTCAGAGATGTATGGTGGAGTTGAATCATCGGTTTTATCTGAGAGCTCAGTTTTTAACCCCAAAAGCCCCTATGCAGTTGGTAAAGTTTTTGCCCATGAAATGACAAAAGTTTATAGAGAGTCTTATGATTTATTTTGCGTTAATGGAATACTATTTAATCATGAATCACCAGCAAGAGGTGAAACTTTTGTTACCAGAAAAATAACAAGAGCAGTTGGTCGTATTTTTCATGGTATTCAAAAAAACCTTACATTAGGCAATCTTGAAGCAAAAAGAGATTGGGGTTTCGCTGGAGACTATGTAAAAGGTATGAAATTGATGCTGGAACATGATCATCCAGACGACTGGGTTCTAGCCACAGGGGAAACACACACCGTACAGGAGTTTGTAGAGGCTGCTTTTGGACAAGTAGGTCTTAATTGGAAAGACCATGTTTTAACATCAGAAAAATACCATAGGCCAAATGAAGTTGTACATTTATTAGGAGATCCAAGCAAAGCCAAAAATTTACTAAATTGGCAGCCGGAACTTGATTTTAATGGATTAGTTAAGGTTATGGTTGAATCAGATCTTGAACTTGCTGAACAGGAAAGTGTTTTAATTAGTAAAAAATTAATGAAGCCTACATGGGAACACCCAATTACAGACTAGGGACTTGATTTATTTAAATTATTGAGATACCAGCTATAGGTTAACTTCAATCCTTCATCAATTTGAACTTTTGGCTTCCATCCATATGAAGATATTTTTGATGAATCCAATAATTTTCTAGGATTGCCATCGGGATAATCATTATTAAAAGTAATTTTTCCTTCAAAACTTATCACTTCCATCAAAGAATTTACCAATTCTTTGATGGATATTTCTTGATTACTACCAATGTTGATAAGTTCGTCTTCGATATTATTTTCAATAATGAATGTGATTGCATTTGCTAAATCATCTACGTATAAAAATTCACGCAAAGGCTTTCCGGTTCCCCATACTTCAAATTCTTTTTCACCTTGTATTTTTGTTTTGTGCATTCTTCCCATTAGTCCAGGAATTACATGACTGTCTTTGTCAGAAAAATTATCATTTGGACCATATAGATTTGTGGGCATTAAATTAATTACTTTATGACCATACTGAGATTTCAATGAATTTCCCAACTCTATGGCTGTAAGTTTTGCCATTGCATATGGAGAATTAGTAGCTTCAAGCTCACCGGTCATGATATATTCTTCTTTAATAGGATTTTTAGCATTTAAAGGATAAATACAACTGCTACCTAGATTAATTAATTTAATATCATTAAAAGGAATTAAAGCTTCAAGTAGGTTTATATTAATTTTTAAATTTTCTAGTATAAAATCGGCTCTGTAAGTATTGTTTGCAAGTATGCCACCAACTTTTGCTGCTGCATTAATTATTACATTAGGTCTATTATCTTCTATAAAATTCTTAACATTTTCAAATTCAAACAGATTCAAGGTCTCTCTATTTGAAGCAATGACTTCAGAATAAATTTTATTATTAGAAAGGATTCTTACAAGAGAACTTCCAACTAGACCATTGCTGCCTAAAACTAATACTTTCATTTACAAACATTATTCTAATTAAAATAATTTTTATCTTAGAAGTCTTTAAAGTAATTATAATTTTCTTATGTGTGGATTTACTGGAAGCGTTTCATTTAATGAAATTGATGAAATTAAACTAGAAAAATCTAATATACACTCTCACTGTAGAGGGCCAGACAATATTTCTAATGTAGTAGGTAAAGACGATGTTTGCTACAATCTATGGTTTAATAGACTTGCAATTCTTGATTTAAGCACCAAGGCAAATCAACCAATGGTGTCTGAAGATTCAAATTCAATAATTATGTTTAATGGGGAAATTTATAATTCAAATATATTAAGAGAGAAAATATCAGGGCATAATTATAAATTTCAAACTTCTCATTCAGATACGGAGACTTTATTTGCTGGCCTAAATATTTATGGAATTAATTTTATAAACGAATTAGATGGCCAATTTTCTTTTTTTTATTTAAACAAAAAAAAGAAAAAAATTTATTTTGCAAGAGATAGGATTGGGCAAAAGCCTTTATATGTCAGCACAACCAAAAAAAACATACTATTTGCCTCCAATCTTAGGTCAATTTTAGAGTATAAAAGCATTGTTGAGATTGATAATGACTCTATAAATCAGTATTTAGCCTATGGAGCAAACTTTGCACCTAGAACACTTTTTAAAAATATTCATAAAATTTCTGCTGGAAACTATCTAGAAATTGACTACGGGGAAGGTGAATTTATAAAAAGGAGTGTTGAATACTGGAATCCGGCATCTTTTTTTGATAATAAAAAATTCAACCAAGTTGAGTTTGAAAGTTTATTTGCTGAGTCTGTATCAAAAAGAATGATCGCCGATGTTGAAATTGCAAATTTTTTGTCTGGTGGCATCGATTCAACTTCCATTGTTAAAAACTTATCTGATTTGAATTATAAGGTAAACACTTTTTCAGTTATAGTTGGAAATCAAAAATATAACGAAAAAAAGTATATTCAAAAAGTTGTTAAGAAATATAAAACAAACCATAAAGAAATAATTGTTGATGAAAGAATATCAAACCTGATAATAAATGAAGCTGTAAGGTGTCTTGATGAACCTTATGGAGATCCCTCAGTAGTTCCTTCATATTATATAAGTAAATTGATTTCAAAAAACTACAAAGTAGCAATTTCGGGAGACGGTGGTGATGAGCTTTTAGGTGGTTACTATAGGTTGAAAAACCACCTAAAGAAAAAAAAGTATTTTGATAATTTGATTAGTAATTTATATAAAATCTATCCATCTTTTTTAGGAACTGGATCAAAATTAAAATCTTTAAGTAGTAATAGTTTTGAAGCATATCTTTCTTATTTAGAAGACGCAAAATTTATCAAGCTATTAGGAATTAACGAGTTAGCAAAAAGCTTGAGAGTTAACATCAATGAGAAAGAGCCACTCTATAAATCATTATTATCATTGGAGTATAAGTATTACCTAGCGGATCAAATGATGTTTAAGGTTGACAGAACTTCGATGGCAAACTCTGTTGAGGTAAGGTCTCCACTTGTTGATCACAAGTTAGTTGAATATATATTTAGTCACAGTTTTGAGTATTTTGATTCAAAAAATCAAAAATTACCTCTACAAAGTTATTTGTCTAACGACTTTAGCACTGAATTTTTAAATAGACCAAAGCAGGGATTTGTATTTGATTATAAAGAATGGGTATATAAAAATTTCTCAATAATAAATGAAGAAATTGTATCTTCTAAATTAGATAAATTTGTTAGCTCTAAATCATTGTTAAAACTTAAATTTATAAAAACAAGAATTAATGCATTAAGAATTTGGAGATTATTTGTCTTAGCCTCTTATCTTAATGAAACTAGGAAAACATAATCTTCATACATCAATTTAGAAACATTTAGAATTTCATTTTCACTTAAACTATTTAAACAATTCTTTTTAATTTTGCTTTGCTCTGATAAATTATTTTTTATTAACTCAAACTTTTCAACGAGCTCTTGTTTGTCTGAAAATAGAAATCCGTTCACACCGTCTTTAATAAGCTCTTGGTGATTAGGAATATTAGAAGCAAATATAATACATTGACTTGATAAAGCTTCTAAGACAGATTTTGGGTTACCTTCATAAGTTGAGCTTGTTAGAAAAAAATTATAATTAGAAAATTCTTGTAATAGGTTTTGGTGACTAGTGTTTCCTAAAAAATTGATCTTAAGGTTATTTTTAGACGATAAAGTTTTTAAATTAGAATATTCAGAACCACTTCCATAAACATCTATCTCGTAATTAGAGTTAAGCGACTTTAAGAAATCAAACGCCAAAGGGTAATTTTTTTGCTTTTCTAACCGACCTACCATTAGTATTTTTTCCACCAGTCTATTTGTTTGCAGGTTATCATTTACCTCTACCCAGTTAGGAACAACTTTTACAGAGTCAGCACTAAATTTTTTGGAAAGAAAGACTTTGTCGCAGTTACTTGTAACTGTATATAAATCAGAAAATCTCAGTGATAATTTTGTTAAATATTTATAAAAAAAAGATTTAACAAAATTATCACTATTGTTTATTGAAAATAAGTATGCATCATATCCGGTTCTAACTTGTAATGGCTTCTTTAATTGGATCTTTAGAATCAAAGGAATCCACACACCCAATAATTGATGTTGGTATAAAACATCTACATCAAGTAAGTGAGATTTAATCCTAAATGGTATAAGAAACGATTTAAATAATCGAATAAATTTGTTGTTTGACTTTTTTAAATCTTTGTAGAGGGGTATAAATTTGAATTCAGGATAATTGTTAACTTCTGGCTCTAGATTTTCTTCATATGTCAAAAATATAAACTCTACACCATAAATTTCATTAATCTTTTGATAAATTTTTAATTCTCTTTCAAGCAACCCAGATCTCTTCAGTGTTGAAACAGAATAGTCATAGGTAAAAAAAATAGCAATTTTCATATCAGACACTAATGTTATTTTAATGAACAAAATTACATATATTTTTTCTGGAGGAAGAATAAATAAAACTGATAATAAGGAATTTGCAGAAGAATTTTTTTACGGATACCAATATCTAAAAGACAACCATCCCAATATTTCAATTATTGAATTTAATGATATTTCAAGTTTTTTGAAAAAAATAGAACATAAGTTATCTAAAGCTTTTAGTTTACCTTTATATATTTTTTCAATTTTGAATAAACAAAATATGAAATCCATCAAAGAAACTAACAATTTGGTTATGGTTTCAGAGTCAGCAGGGTTCGCTTCCTTATTACCTCTAATATTATTTAAAAGAAAACACAATGTAAAAACTTATATGTTCGTGATGGGTCTGTATTCAAAAAAAATTAATTTTAAAATTTTTAAAATTTTTCACAATGCTATTATTTCTCTCCTTGTTAGCTATTTGGATAATCTATATTTTTTAGGGAGTGAAGAATATAATATTGCCAAAAGTCGAATAAAAAATCATGAAAAAATTAACTTTAAACCTTTTCATATTGATTGTGAATTTTGGAAAAGTGAAGATCAATTGATTTTTAACAAGAGTCAAATTTTATTTATTGGAAATGACGGTAATAGAGATTTTGATTTATTAATTAAAATTGCCAAACTCATGCCAAACAGAAAGTTTATTTTTATTTCTTCAAATGAGAAATTGTTTGATCTAGGACTGCCAAATGTTGATGTTATCACGGGCAGTTGGAAAGATGGGATATTAAGTGATTTTGATATAAAGAAAATTTATCAGAACTCTAAATTGGTGATTCTACCTTTGAAAAATTCGACGCAACCATCAGGACAAAGCGTTGCACTTCAATCCATGTCAATGGGTATTCCTGTATTGATTTCTAAAACAGAAGGTTTTTGGGATAAAGATAAATTTTTTGACAATGAAAGCATATTATTTGAATCAACAAACAACCCTGATTCTTGGGTAAAAAAGATTAATTACTTATTTGAGAACCCCGAATTATTAAACAAGATTTCTAACAACTCATCCAAACTTGTAAGAGAAATATACAATATGAAAGAATTTAATAAATATTTTGAAAAAGAACTTGGTCTTTAAACCTCATTAAATTACTAATATAAAGAATATGTTTAAAATTTCAAATAAAACCTTTTATTATCGTCATAAAGTTGAAATTGAAAAATATTTAGAAAGTAAGAATTCTCTGCACATACTTAACTTTGATTCTAAAAATAAAATAATTAATGCTGAGAGCGATAAATTATTTTTAAAGTTTGATAACTCAAGCAACGTACCAAAAATTGAAAAAAACAAAAAATATGACAGAATTCTTCTTACCGATGTAATTGAGAACCACGAAGATGTTTTTACATTACTTTCTACTATTTCAGATTCTCTGACCGATGATGGAAAATTAATAATCAGTTCAATAAATTCTAAATACTCACTAATTTTTAAATTTTTTGAATACTTAAAAATTAAAGACTCAAATAAAAATAATTCATATATTCACCTTAAAAAAATTAAAAATATTACTAGTGGCTTGGGTTTAGAATATCAAAAATACTACACAAAACAGTTCCTACCTTTTAAATTATTCTTTATTGGAGAAATTATTAATAAAATTTTAGAAGTTCTTTTCTTTCCGTTTAATTTAGGAATTAAAACTTATATGATTTTTAGGCCTTTAAATCGAGAAGGAAAGAAACTATCAAAATCAATTATCATTCCTGCTAAAAATGAAGAAGGTAACTTAAAAGAGTTAGTATCGAGAATACCAAAATTTGACGATACAGAAATTATATTTTCTTATGGCAAATCTGAAGATGAAACTCTAAAAGTTATGAATGAAATTTCAGAAATGTATAGTAATTTTTTATTTAAAATCATAATTCAGTCTCAAACTGGTAAAGCAAATGCAGTGTGGGAAGCACTCGAAGTAGTAGAAAATGAAGTTATAGCAATCTTAGATGCGGATATTAGTGTTGAGCCAGAAACATTGACTGATTTTTTTCAGATAATAGAAAAAAATAGTGCCGACTTTGTAAATGGAACAAGGCTTGTCTATGAAATGGATAAAAAATCAATGCGATTTTTAAACAAAATAGGTAATAGATTTTTTCAATATTTTATTAGTAAAATTATAAATGAACCACTTACAGATTCATTATGTGGTACAAAAGTTTTTAAAAAAACAAATTTAGACGACTTATATCGCTGGCAAAAAATTATTGGTGTTAAAGATCCTTTTGGCGATTTTGATATGATCTTTTCAGCAGCTTATTCGGGGCAAAAAATAGTTGAATTACCAATTAGCTACAAAGAAAGAAGGTATGGAACAACTCAGATTTCTAGATTTAAGGATGGTTACAAGTTACTTATATACCTAATCGCATCTTTTCGTATTTTTAATACTTCAAGGTAAATTTATAAATCTTAAAAAATACAAATTCATAATATTGATTCGTTATTTTTTTGATTTGATAAAATCAAAAAAAATAGTTTTGAAAAAATACTTAACTTTACCTTGAAAATCAAGAACCCTATATTCTAAGTGTTCGCTTGGAGCAGGGACTTTCCAATTTGTAAGAATTTCCAACTCATTAAATTGATAATTAAACATGACATGCTCCGATACAGTATCAGGATTTTTTATAGATAATGTGTAATGTTCTAACTTATCATCAATTTTGTAAATACCAATACCACCAAACGCACTCCTTATCTCGCTGTCTATTAATTCATATTTAGATGATGTAATCTGGTGTCGAAAAATTAGGAAATAGTTGAAAATAAAACTACCCAATCTTAAATATTTTTTTAAGATTTTAACCCAGTATTGTGAATTTATATTTACCCAATTTGAGGCCCTAAGTGCAAAAATATCATAATAATATGGTTGGGAAAATGGAAATATACCATTTGGCACATTTTTATTTATACAATATAAAACCAAATCTTCAAAAGACTGTACAGACGAAAACTTAAATAAATCTAAATCTAAATCAAGAGGAATATAAATAATATTTTCTTTAAGATCAAAATTTACTAATATTTCTAAGCATTTGTTTCTTGAAATTTGTATTCTCTCAATTCGATTATTGAAATCTACTTCTAAGTTGTCTAAATTTTTATAGATTACATTATCTTTATTTGAGGAAAATTCTTTGAGTATTTCTTTAGTTCCATCTGTTGAGTCAGAATCAACAAATATACAATATGAATTAAATTGAGAATTATTTAAAAAATTCGATAAAAATTCTAAATTTTTTGAAATCGTTTTTATACAATTTTTAGAAATACCGCAAAAAAATACAGAATATTCAATTTTTTTTATTTCCACATTGTTAAGTTTAAATCAATCATTTAGAAACTACATTTGTAATTAATTTTGTTTAAATTTATATGACCTATGTAATATAAATTTATAATGTCTTTTTTCTATGATTTAATATTGATTTTTAAAGTTATATTAAAAAATATTTTCAAGATTAAAAAAATTATGAAAATTCAATTTACTTTAGTCACAGCGTCTGATGAGAAGCACTTTTTATATCTCAATAACTTTATAAATAATTTTCAAACAATAAAAAATAACAAATTTAAAAAATTGATAGTTTACGACATAGGTTTAAGCAAGCTTCAGCTTCAAGAATTAAAAAATAATAAATTAGTTGAAGTTAGAAAATTCCCTTTTGAAGATTACCCAAAATTTTACGGAAAGAGACTTAGCGAACATAAAAATAAAATTGGAGGATTTGCTTGGAAACCAGCAATTATTGATTTACTTAAAAATGAAAAAATAAATTATATTATTTGGCTTGATTCTGCTACATATTTTAAAAAAAATCTTACTTTGTTTAAAATTTTTATATATGAATATGGATTTTCAAGCTTCCAATCAACAGGAGATATTAAACAGTGGACACATCCTTTAGTTTTAAAAAAATTTAACAATAAAATTACTGAAGATATATTGAAATCAACAAACTTAATGGCTGGAGTTATTGGTTTTGACTTTGATAAGCAGTTTGCGAAAGAGCTTCATTCAAGGTGGAATGAACTATCCTCAAAAGAGGATATGATATTTCCTGAGAATAGTAATTCTTCAAATCACAGACATGACCAGTCCCTACTCTCACTGAGCTATTGGAAATTATCTGATAACAAACTGCCAAAAAACACTAGTTTGTTTGGTATAAAAATTCAACATTGGCCAAATAGAATACTTTTTTTCTTTGATGAATATTTAGGATTAAAAGAAGAACTTCTTAAAGAGCATTATTTTAATTCAACGACTACGAATAAACGATGCAAAATATTAATCTTATTTAATCTCGAAAGCTTGAAAAAAATACCTGTAAGGCTTGTATTAACAAAAAAAGTCATGCTTTTTTTATTTGATGAGTCGGATAAGATATCAGTATCTAAGTATTTTTTCAAAAAAAGATTTATAGATTTAATTTTAATTAAAACAAATGATAATTTTAACAACAAAGATATAAGCAAAGAAGATTCTGAATATGTTGAAATAAATAAAAGAATTAAACAAGAATATAGACTTATGACTTATGAATAATATTGAAATAATTTCAGGATTCAAATTTGCATCAATTGCAGATGTAATATTTAGTGGAGTATTTTTAAAATCTCAAATAGAAAATCTTAACTTAAAAGAAAATATTGAAGATCACATTGGAGATAATGAATACGTATTTGTAAGAAAGAAAAAATTTGAGCTTAAAGAAAATCAGATAGTTTTTTGCAAAACAGAATACATCAATGAGTTGTTTTATATTCTTAATAAGCAGTGTAAGTTTAAAAATATTAAACTTATTACTCATCAGAGTGATTTAAAAATAACTAAGAAAATTTTTTCATCTAAACCAGATTGTATTTCAAAATGGTATTCAATAAATGTAGATTTTAAAACTAAGAATTTAATACCAATACCAATTGGAATCGCAAATTTTCATTCAAAAAATTTAAATGAAGATGAATTTACAAATTTTAAAGGAAAAGATGACTATATCAATATTAAGAAAGGTCTTTTGTATATAAATTTCAATCCAAACACGAACTTTTCTCACAGAAAAGGTTTATATCCTTATTTCTATAAAGAAAATTTGGCTACAGTTGACCCTGTTTCTTTAATCCATTCAGAATATAAATCTAAATTATCTGAACATAGTTTTACATTAGCTCCATGGGGTAATGGAATAGATACACACAGATTTTGGGAGGCTCTTTACAGTGGTTCGATTCCTATTACAAAGAATCACATGATTTATAGTTCATTTAAAACAATTCCTAAAGTATTAATTGATAAATACACAGATGTAAATGAAGATTTTTTAAATTTAGAATTACAAAACTTTAGAGAAAAAATTAATAATTACAATTTCGAGGAGTTAGATTTTAATTATTGGAAAGAAATAATAACTAATGAAAAAACCAATATTTATAACAATGAAGAACAAGAACTAATTAACCACCATCACAAATTATTTAGAAATATCGCTGATTATAAACATATGCTGAAGAGCAAATTTAAAATTTTAAACAGAATTAGAAGAATCATATATAAAATCTTTAAAATATGATGTTAAATTTTTTATATGCTTTTGATGAGAATTACAATACACAAGGTTGCGTTTCTTTATTTTCTCTTTTAGAAAATTTAGATCAACCAGCAAATTTTTATATAATTTTAGATTCTTCAAATAAGGATTTGGCTTTTCCTGATTTAATTAAAAATCATAAAAATTTAAACCAATTAACAATAAAAGAAATTAATACAAAAGAAAAATTTTATAATGTAGAGTCTTCGCATGTTTCTAAGGCAACGTTTTATCGTTTATATATTTCTTCGTTATTTAAAAATGATGAAATCAAACTCATTTATCTTGATGCAGACATAGTTTGTGCATCAAATCCAGTGAGTGAGATAAATTCAATTATTAAAGAAATGGATGTAGAAAATAAAGTAGTTGCTTTTGCTGACGAATTTTACAGAACCCAAAATGATGAACCTTTTATTAGGTTGGGGATGAAGGGCCATAAGTATTTTAATGCTGGAGTCATGATTGTAAATTTGAAAAAATGGAAAGATTTAAATTATTCTGAAAAGTCACAGCAATTAATCGATGTGTTAAAAAATAAGGCCAAATTTTGGGATCAAGATGTATTAAATTCACTAATTGACGGTGATTACTTGACTATTGATAATAACTTAAATTATAGAACAGCAGACCTAGGAGTTAAGAGCAACTTAGGTGATATAAAATTTGTGCATTATTCTGGTAAAAGTAAACCATGGGATGTTGGCGGAATATTTGAAGAATTAGCATTGGTATATCATGATTACTTCAGAAGATTATTTGGTAAACAATATCATATAATTTCAAAAAATAGAAAAAACTCTATAAGGAAACTTTTGAAACGTTTAAAATTTTACAATTTAATTTCACCTAATAACTTCATAAAATACTGTTTTCAGTCAATATTCGTAATAATTAAAAAATAAAACTTTTAGTAAATGCATATTATAAAAATTAAAATAAATTACAAAAATTTGTTGGTAAAGTAATTTATAATGATTAGCTTTTTAAAAAAAAGACTATTATTTTTTACTTATCCTTCCAATATTATTTAATTTTTTGCAAAACATTGTCTCAGGAAATTACTTATACGAACACCTCAATGTTTATGATTTTGTTTCTTCGTTTTTAATATTCTTTTACCTTCTTTCAATTGGCTATAGCTTTAAATTTGTAAATAACAAAATGACAATGACTATGGGAATAATTACTTATTTTATTAGTTTTTTTGTAGTTGAGACGTTAGCACTATTTATATATAGAAATATGAATCTAAGTATTACATTTTTAATTACTAATTTGCTTTGGATAATTTATTTCCTGATATTTTTAAGCGAAAAAAAAATATTAATTGTAAACCTAGCCCTGTATTTTTTCATGTTGTATTACAACAGTCGTTATATAAACATGATGACGGTTAATGCAAATTTAGTTATGGATGTTGAAAGTGTATTTTTTCCTAATACCCAAAATATATATGACAATAGTTTTAAGTTTTCAATAACCAATCCAGCAATGCTCGGATATCCACAGTTTATGAGCTTTATAGATGCGTTAATTTTCAAAATATCTTTTGGTCTTGAAAAATACAGTTTTTTAATTAGTAGTTCATTTTTATTTTTTTGGTTAAATTTACTTTTGATTTATGAGTTTAAAGTTTCTAAAAAAAGTAAATTATTTGTTAGTCTCATTTTTATTTTGTTAATTTTGAATAGTACTTGGTTACAATTTCTTTTCACATCCTCTTTAATGGCTGAAAGAATAGCAGGATATTTATTAGCTGGAATTTTAGTTACCTTGTTTAGTATCAAGAAACCTAATGTCATGGAAACTAGTTTTATCTTTTTTATTTTGGGCTTTATGTACATAACAAAACAATTTTTTTCAGTAATAGTTCTAATACTTTTTGTTATTTTTTTTATTACTAAAAAATACAGAAAGGGATCAATATTTTTTTTAATACCCTTAATAATGAATGAATTAACATATCTAACATATTTTTCAGACGTACCTCGAGAACATCATTTAAGACAGATTGATTTTAAAGACACTATCTTAGACTTATTACTTATTAGGGATTTAAAAGTAAATAACATTATTGAAATTGCTCAAAATCTATGGATAGATAAGCCTATGACATATTTGCTTATCATTACATTTGGAACTTATTTTATTGCCTTATATAAAAATAGAAATAATTTCGAATCAAATACGTATTTCTTAATAAGTGTTTTAAATATCTTATTTATCCTATTGCTTTATATATCAGCCTGGAGGCAAATGGAACTCGAATCTCCAGTTAGATATATTTATAGTTTTTTAATAATTTATTTGATGTTAATATTGAAAAATCTTGAATTGAAAAATAATTAAACCAGTGATCTCTTATTTGGATTAATGACTTTATAAGAGAAATATGATAATAGTAAGAGAATTAGAATTATTTTGTCAAAACCAACTTTGTCTATTTCCATTAAGTAAAGTTGAAAATCTTGATTTTGAACTGGTAGTCCAAAATTTTCTAATATAGAAACAAAACCATTTTTGTCAAAAATTAAGAAAATTAGTTTGAAAATTATTACACCAAAAAAACTAGTAGTAAATATTATTAAATAACTTTCAAATTGGACAAATGAACTTAGCAAACCATAAACATAGTCTGGCTCAATGTACCGAATACTTTTACCAAATGAATTTATTTCATCAGTAGTTGAAAGTTGAGTTTTAACAGTTGTCTCAAAAAATAAAATAGATAAATTAGAAAATATCGAAAAAAATATTAAATATACTCTAAGAAATAAATAATTTTTAATGTATACAAAGTAAAGCAGTATTGCAATTGGGGTTAAAGAAAACAAATATCTAAAACCATAAGATGATCCTAATGCCTGCCATAAGTGGATAATAAAAAAGTTTTGAGCAAAACAAAGAAATATAAATAAGTTTGATATTGAAAAAATTTTACCTCTCGAAAAAATAGAAATAAATCCTATAAATAGGATGGGACTTATCCAAAATATACCAAATTCGGATGAAAATAAAATTATGGAAAGTGTTTTTAATAAAGAAATAAATAGCTCAAGAAAACTACTTTGACTTTCGTAAATATCCTGTGCAGAGATATTAGTACCATAAATTTCTTGAGGGTTTAATATCAATTTACCATAAAGCTGATTAGAAATAATTGAGTATATTAAAAATGAAAAAATAGATGAAGACCAGAAATAAATAGATTTTGATAAACTTTCATTCTTTTTATTTCCAGTATCCTTTGTAAAGGTTTTAATTATGTAAGGTATAAAAAATATATAATAATTAGACATTCTTGTTAGGAAACTAATGCATAATATTAAAGGTATCAATAATGCATAAAAACTTTTGTTATTATTTTTATTTAAATAAAATTTGGTTGATATGTTTATTAACAAACTAATTCCAAAAACTTCAAATACATGAGTCATGCCAAATCTTTCAAATGCAAAATAAGTTAATCCAGATCCGCTAAAAAACAAAAGTAGGTACAGTTTGTTAAATTTTATATTTAAGTTAATTAATGTATTGCAAAGCAAGAAATACGATAAAAAAAAGTATATTACAGAAGACATTGAATAAAACAAAAATTTATAATTTAAAATAACTTCACTTGTATTTTCGCTAAAAATAGATGATAAAGTAGAACCAATTAGTAAAAATGGTGCAGATAGCAATCCTGTACCAAAAAATCCAATAGGTGTATTTTTATTAAATTGACTATATCTGAAATCTCGAATATTCTGATTTGAATAATCCAAATCAAAATCATTTACAATTGTTGCAGCGTGTGAATAATAATCATACTCGTCAGAACAACATTTAACAGTAGTCTCAAATCGATAATCAATTCTTAAAAAAAATAATAAAATAATTAAAATAATTAAAAACTGTGTAATTTTATTATTAAAAATATTTTTTATCATAATTTATTTTGTAAAAGATTTTAATAAATTTTAATTTTCTTATTTCAAGACTAGTAAAACTGTAGGATAATTATTGGATGAAGAAAAAAATCGCAATAGGCGTTCTTGCATATAACGTCGAAAAGTATATCGAAGATGTTCTTATAGATCTTTCTCAAACTAACCAACAATTATATGTAATTGATGATTCTAGTGAAGACACTACTTTAGAGATTTTAGAAAAATTACAATCAAAAATACCAATGAAAATAATCAGAAACAAAAAAAACATAGGAGCAGGTGCGTCAACAAGAAAATTAATTGAAGTTGTAAAATCTGATGGTTATGAAATGATCTTAAAAGTAGATGGAGATGGACAATTTATAATTCAGGATATAATAAAAATTTTGGATATAGCTAGCAAAAATAATTACAAATATATAAAAGGTAATAGATTTTGGGAAGGCGGAATAAAGGGAAACATACCAAAAAAAAGGTTTTTTGGTAATTTATTAGCAACAATGTTTTTGCAAGTAACAACAGGAACGAACAAGCTTTATGATCCACTAAATGGTCTTTTTGCAATTTCTACTTCTGTAATTTCGGACATGAATTTAAAGCATTATCCGAAGAGATATGGCTATCCTTATTATTTTTCAGTCGCAGCAATAATTAATGGTTATAAAACTTTTCAAATTAATAACGTAGTAATTTACAATGATCAATCGAGCAATTTAAAATCTACGATTGTACTGTTTACAATTATAAAATTATCAATCATATATTACTTTAAAAAGATAAAGATTAAAAAAAATATTGGCTTGTTTCAAAGATCAGCTTTTCTAGATTTAACATTCGTAATTAGTTTTATTTTGACCTTGTATTTAATTATTCAATTAATTTATACAGTTTATTTTGCAAATTTAGTTTATATAAGATCAGGAAATTTACTAATAATATTGATATTTTCGATTTTATTTAATATTTTTATTTTTATTGCATCATTTAAGGAAGAAAAGTCAATCAGAAATACTTACATTCATAGTGAAAATTAAATTGATAAAAAAATTCAATGAATTTTTTGAGTTTATTACGATTGATAAACACCAAAAACGATTAAAAAAAATAAATTTACTATTCAGTATCATTTGTTTGTTTTTTATCTATCAAATATTTTTGGAATATAACCAAAATTCACAGATTAATTTTAAATTTAGCTTTTTTGAAATTGCTCTTGTTGCTTTGTCTTATTTATTTGGAGGGAGTTTATGGTCTAAATATATGAAAAAAAATTATTCTGGTAACTTTTCATATTATTTTTACAATTGGTCCTTTTCAAAAATAGGTAAGTTCATTCCCACGGGAATAATGACTTTAAGTGTTAGGTTAAATCAAAAATTTGACAAAGGTAAATCATCAAAAAAATTGTTATAGGCGTTATTGAAGAGCAATTTTTATTTCCAGCTGTGCAAATTTTAGCTATATGTATTTGCTTTATTTTTAATTCATATCTAAATTCATATATTTTATTTTTAATTTCAACTATTTTTTCTTTTTATTTTGTAAAAACTATTTATTTTAAATTTAGAAATAATCCTGATTCAATATTGGATTTTCCCTCTTTATTTATTTGTTCAATATTATTTCAGTATTTATCTTTAATTTATGTTGCTGAAGTTTTAGGCTATCAAGATCCATCGCAGCTAGTATTATTTTATTTTCTATCATCTAGTCTAGGACTATTTTTTGTTGGCGTTCCAGCTGGAATTGGAGTAAGAGAAGTTATATTTTTTACTATTACAAATAATTTTTTGGGAAATTTAGTCTTATTTGAATATATTGTAAAAATTAGAATAATATTTTTTATAACTGATTTAATTTTTGGATTCATAGGTTTTTTAAAAATATATTTTTCAGATAAAAAATAGAAATTTATTAATAAATTATTTATTAATTCCCAATTTTTTTGTGATAACTTGAGCTAGAAGCCTAGATCCTTCTATTGATAAATGGTCATCATCAGAATAAAATATTTGAGATCCAATGGCACCTACGCATTGTTCACTGATAAAGCTATCGCAGAATATTTTATCAGGATAAATTCTAATTATATTTTTTGATACTATCTTGTCGAGTAACGTATTGCTTTTTTCAACCCGTTCTTTCCAAATTCTTGATGGGTATGATATTGTTTCCCCCCACTTATATTTGTTATAAAAATATAATTCTGGAATATTCCATCCTTGTTCCGGTATTGGGTATAGAAGTATAAGTGTATTTTTAGAAGCAAGACTGTTTATTGTAATTTCTAATCTTTTTTCAAAGTCAGAAATAACCTCAATATCATTTTCCTCAACGACAAAAGAATTATCAAACCCTATGCCAGATAGATATCTTGGTATTCTACCCCCATAAATTATTATTGAATTCTCTATAGTGCTTATAAACTTATCCAAACCTTCTTCATTATTGTTTGGGCAGGAATTATTACTAACTTTTTTTCCAACTAAGTACAAACAGTCATCACCACTAAAATGAATTAAGTCAAAATTATTATTTTGGTACTCCAATAATGCTGTAGATAAAGTTCGTAATGATGAATCACCAATTACATAAATATTAAATTCTGGATTAGGAACTCTAAATTGACATACATTTTCAATATTCCTATTGTTGCAACTCAACCCATTCTTACTGATGACATCTTGATTTTTAAATGATAGTAACAGTGCTTTTTGTGGGAAGTTTGTAAACCTGTTGATAAAACTATCTTCTTCCAACAAAGTAATTGTTGAGATACACAATGCTGTAAAAATAATGCTTAAAAATATTTTTTTATATTTATCGAAATTTACTTGGAAAGGCTTTTCAACAAGTTTGTAGTTCAATAGGGATATTATGTACAAAAATATCAATAGAATTATGTAGTATAAAGAATTTAAATTATCGATTTTTGTGTCGTATATTCTAAAAAATACAAATATAGGTTGATGAAACAAATAAAGAGAAAAAGACATCAAACCAACTTGTTGTATAATTTTATTGCGATTTAGAAAATTTATAAGTTTAGTTTCTTCTGAACTAACTAAATAAAGAAATACACCGATTAAACATAAAAGTTTTGTGTAAAATTCATTAATTAGTGAATCTTCAAAAATAACAAAAGAAGAGCAAATAATGAATAAGCCAATAACCCTACCACTTTTCTTAAATTGCAATTTGTTTTCTAAAAACATGAAAATTACTCCAAACAAAAATTCCCACAGACGGAAAGGTAGTTGGTAAAAAACTGAATTACCAAAGTCAAAGAAATTAAGTATTAGGGATGCTGTACCAATTAATAAAATAATTTTAAAAATATATTTATTTTTAAAATTATAAATCAAGAGAAATAACAAAGGTAAAACAATATAATATTGCTCTTCTATAGACAAACTCCAAGTATGAAGTAAAGGAAAATATTTTGTTGATGGTGAGTTGTAAAAATCTAAATTTTCAAAATAAAAATTAGAATAAAATAATAGTGAAGACTGAAAGCTTTCTAAGAATAACTGTAACTCTCTAGGTGGTAGTAAAAAATAAGCGAAAGGTAGTGTAAATACTAAGCTTGAAATTAATGCAGGGATTATTCTTTTAATTCTTTTTATGTAAAAATTTTTTAATTTAAAATTATTGGTTTTTAAATCTACAATTATTTTATTTGAGATTAAATATCCCGAAATAAAAAAGAAAATATCTACCCCTAGCCAACCTCCAGGTAAAATGTTTTTATTTATGTGATATACAATTACAGCAACAACCGAAAGTGCTCTTAAAAAATTAATATCATTTCTGAAATTTAACTTTTTTACATTACTTAATAATTCTTTATCCACATATTTATATTAAAGTCATTTAACTAAAAGAATCCAAAAAAACTTAGTAATTAGTAATCTTTGAAAATTTAATGATTTTTCTTAAGAATTAATAATTTTGTATATATTTTCATGGGAGTATTTAACATTTTCTAAATGATCCAAGTCAAGTTTATTTTGTTTGATATTTTCAATAAATGAATTTAATTGAATTTGAGCTGTTTCAGGATGGTTTACAAAAGACATTGATTTATAGTTTGCGTTTGAAATAACTAAATTATTCACATCTGGAGTATTTGTAAATCCTGAGTCGAAAACATTTATGCTTTTCTGCATAAGGTCAATCTTATATAAATTATTTTTGGTCAATATTTCCCAGGTTCGAATTTTTAATTGGGATTCTCTCGAAGTTGAAATCATTACATTAGCACTTTCAAAAGAACATAATATATTTACTGATTCATTTGAGTTCTCGTTTATACCAAAATTTGAACTGATAGAAGATAATTCGGGATTATTAAATAAATATCCTAGTACTGCAATATCATGAAGAGTAAGATCAAACAAAACATTATCAAGCTTCCTGTTTTTATCAACTCTAGGTGAGTGTCTGAAAATATTTATTGAGATAATATTATTTAAGTTTAAATTTTTAAGATATTTAAATATAGGATTATATGTTTCGATTAAACCACATCTAACAACAACATCATTTTTTATCGCAGTATCTAAAATTTTATTTACCTCAACAATATCTGTTGATAGCGGTTTTTCAATGAGTAAAGGTATGTTTTTATTTATCAACCTATTTGCAATTTCATAATGAGAGATGGTTGTAGTGGAAATAATAACTGCATCTATTTCACATTCTTCAAAATCAACATCTTCAATTTTATTAAAATACGTTACCCCATTTTTAATTTCATATTTTTTTTCAAAAGTGGAATCTACAACCCCAACGAGATTTGTTTCACTGTTTTCATGGATTACTCTTTTGTGAATTTTGCCCATTTGACCTAAGCCAATAAGAAGCAAATTTAATTTTTTCATTTAAATCTTAAAATCGTATCAGTTAAGTAATCAAGCTCTTCTTCCTTAGGGAAGGCGAAATAAGGAAGTGAGAGAACCCTCTTGCTAACTTTTTCAGTATTTTTTAATTCAACTTTATTGAAATTGTGAAGTACAGCTTTTTGTAAATGTAATGGTTTTTTGTAGTAGATTGAAGCCCCAACGCTTCTATCATTTAAATATGATAAAAATTTATTTCTAATTGAAGCTGGAACCTTTATTGTAAAGTAATTAAAAATTATGTTTTTGTTCTGCTTAGCTGGTAATTCTATCCAATCAACCGATGTAAGATTTTTCATATAATAATCGTAAAATTTATTTCTACTTTGTTCAATTTTATTAAAAATCTTTAGTTTTTCTTTTAGCACTAGAGCATTTAATGAATCTAATCTTGAATTGCTTCCTACCATCACATGTTCATAATTTTTTCCTATTCCATGATTTCTGAGTTTAAGGATCATTTTGTAAGAAGAAAAACTATCTGTTGCTATACAGCCACCATCTCCTATACCCCCCAATGTTTTACTTGGGAAAAAAGAAAACGCACCAAATTCACCCATTGTTCCAAGTTTTTGATTCTCACTAGTACCACTGCCAAAAGCTTGTGCAACATCTTCAATAACTTTGATTCCATATGGTTTGCAAATTTCCATAACTGAAGATATTTCTGCATTATTTCCAAATAAGTGAACAGGAATAACTGCTTTGACAGATTTGCTCAGCAAGCTTTTTAAATGTTCAATATCTAAAGTGTATGTTTTAGGGTTAATATCTACAAAAATTGGTTTAGCACCTAAATGCATTACTACTTCAGCAGTGGCGAAGAAAGTAAAAGAAGGAACTATTACTTTATCACCTTTTTTTACTCCAGAAGCAATTAGGCTAAATAAAAGAGCATCGGTTCCAGAATTTACAGTAATACAGTATTTTCTATTTAAAAATTTTGACAGACTATTTTCAAATTCTAAAACGTCTTTACCGCCAACGTATATTCCACTATTAATTTTCTTAATTATTTTATTGTCAAAGTTTTTTATGTATTCAAGTTCTCTTGCTGGATTAGCTAAAGGTATTTTCATATTGCCATTTTATAGTAATTTTATAATTCTAAAAGATAAAATTAATGTCCCTTGTAAAAATTATTTTAAGTTTACATTAGAAAAACCCTTGTGGGCGCTACAGGATTTGAACCTGTGACTTCTTCCTTGTAAGGGAAGCGCTCTGCCGGACTGAGCTAAGCGCCCTGAATTAGTTAGTATATTTAGTTTTTTGAATTATTGTAGTTATTTTTAACTACAGCCTAAAGAGTTACCACAATTAAGGCACTTGTAGCATGAACCATTTCGGATTGTTATATGTCCACAGTCTGGACATGCAGGAGCGTCACCCATCATGTCACCAAGTACTTCTTGCACTGTTGCGACTGAGTTTTCTGTTTGTTCTACAGATACTGGTTCTACTTGTTGAACAGGAGCAGCAGGCGCTGGCTTTTCCTCTACAGATACTAGTTCTGCTTGTTGAACAGGAGCAGCAGGCGCTGGCTTTTCCTCTACAGATACTGGTTCTGCTTGTTGTTTGTCTTTTGGCGGCACCTGGACAATATCAGTTCTATCTAAATACTCGAGACCAAGAGCTCTAAATACATAGTCTATAATTGAGTTGCTCATTTTAATATTTTCATGCCCTTCAACCATACCTCTTGGTTCAAACGTTTGGAAAGTAAACGTATCTACAAATTCTTCTAGAGGAACCCCGTATTGTAGACCCTTTGAAACAGCTATTGCAAAACATCCAAGAACTCCTTTTAGAGTTGCTCCTTCTTTTGCAATATCTATAAAGACTTCACCTAATGTTCCGTCAGGATATTCACCAGTTCTTAAATAAACTTTGTGTCCTGCAACTCGCGCTTCTTGTGTCCAGCCTTCTCTTCTTTCTGGCAGTAAAAATCTTGGTCTATTCACACCAGCATAAGCTCTTGTTGGACTTGTACCAGGCGCAAAGTTTCCTTGTAAAAGCATTGCCTCTTCTTCAAGTATTTTATTAACTTCTGGATCACTTTCATCGGAGTCACCTTCATCAGAAGATGCTGAGAGTGGTTGAGAAGCTTTAGACCCATCTCTATAAATAGCTATAGCTTTTACACCAATCTTTGCTGACTCGAAGTAACAATCTTCAATATCTTGTACAGTTGCTTCATTAGGCATATTTACTGTCTTGGAAATTGCACCAGAGATAAATGGTTGAGCTGCAGCCATCATTCTCACGTGTCCCATATAATGAATAAATCTCTCACCGTCTTTGCCACACTTATTTGCACAATCAAAGACTTCGAGATGCTCTTCTTTAAGGTGTGGAGCTCCTTCAATTTTCTGAGTTCCACAAATATCTAGATTCGCTTGTGCTATTTCATTTCTTGAATATCCCAATTTCTCAAGGAGATTGAAGTCAAAAGATGTATACTCCTCTTCTTCAATTCCAAGATTTTTCAAAGTGTCTTCACCAAGTACAAATACATTAAATGCATGTTGGATTTCAAAGGCTCCAGGAAGTGCATTTTCAATTTTTTCAATATCATTTTCTGAAAGCCCTTTGTCCATAAGTGATTGTTTGTTTACATATGGAGAATCTTCAAGAGACATTGAACCAATAACATACTGAATGATTTCATTTACTTGACTATCTTCATAGCCAAGAGCTTGCAATGCAGGGCCTATAGATTGGTTTGCAATCTTCATGTAACCACCACCTGCAAGTTTTTTAAACTTCATTAATGCAAAGTCTGGCTCAACTCCTGTAGTATCACAGTCCATTAAGAGTCCAATAGTACCGGTTGGAGCCAACACTGTTGCTTGAGCATTTCTGTAACCATTCTTTGTTCCAAGTTCAACAGCTTCATCCCACGATAGCTGTGCTGCTTCCAGCAAGTCAGTAGGACATAAATCCTGATTTATTGCAATTAGGTCGTGGCTTAAACCTTCATAATCGTTTGTATCATATGCTGCTTTTCTGTGGTTGTTCATAACTCTGAGCATATTTTCACTATTTTCTTCATATTTAGGGAATGGACCAACAATTCCTGCCATTTCAGCAGAA
>MDTA01041100.1_pt1 | contig 24619 bp, 25 predicted proteins | sample 811151 | NCBI WGS metagenome assembly MDTA01 (sample SAMN05326648, study PRJNA326480) | marine metagenome | isolation source: seawater | place: Indian Ocean: South | collected 2010
ATTATTTTCTTTAAATTCGTTTTCAATAAATTGTTTGACTTGAGATCTTGCTCCTATTTGTAATTGAGGTGGAATTTCCTCACTATAAAGTTCCAATAGAAGTTCTGCCATAATCTAAATTTGTGTGCTTAACCATAATGCGCCACAACCTTTTGCCAGTTCTCTAATTCTAGTTATATAACCAGTTCTTTCTGCAACACCGATAACACCGCGTGCATCTAAAAGGTTAAAAATATGACTTGCTTTTAAACATTGATCATACGCAGGTAATGAAAGTTTTTTTTCTAGTAAAGATTTACATTCGCTCTCTGTATTTTCAAAATTTTGAAGAAGTTTATCGGTATTTGCAAATTCAAAATTGTAGGCAGAAAATTCTTTTTCTGCTTGAAAAAAAACTTCTTTATATTTTATGCCATCATTATTCCAATCAAGATCAAAGACACTATTTTTTCCTTGTACGAACATACAAAGTCTTTCTAATCCATAAGTTATTTCTACAGGTACAGGTTTGCATTCTATACCAGTCATTTGTTGAAAATAAGTAAATTGAGTTATTTCCATTCCATCACACCATACTTCCCAACCTAAGCCAGCCGCACCTAAAGTTGGACTTTCCCAATCATCTTCAACAAAACGTATGTCATGATTTTTTACGTCTATACCAATGGCTGCTAAGCTTTTTAAATAAAGTTGCTTAATATTTTTTGGAGATGGTTTAATTATAACTTGATATTGATAATAATGTTGTAATCGATTTGGATTCTCACCGTACCTTCCATCTGTCGGTCGTCTTGATGGTTGAACATATGCGGCTTTCCAGGATTTAGGTCCTAAAGATCTTAAAGTAGTCGCAGGGTGAAAGGTTCCAGCGCCGACCTCTATGTCATAGGGTTGTAAAATTACACATCCATTTTTACCCCAGAACTTTTGTAGACTCATTATAATATCTTGAAAGGAAGTATTTAATTTTTTTTCAGTTTTTTTTTTTGTAGGCATTTATAAACCAAATCTTTGCCACATCGATTTTTCTTCTATAATATTTGAAAGTTTCTCAACGGGGTCTGTAACAGAAGAAGATAGTTTTCTTGCAATAAATCCTTTTGGTCTTTCAAAATTTTTAATGATAACTTTTTCTCCAAATTTATCTTTTAGAACTTGATCTGCGTTACCGATGCCATCAATCAAACCAAGCTTAAGAGATGCTTTGCCAGTCCAAAACTCTCCTGTGAAAATATTATTCTTTTCTGGGTCTTGAAGTTTTGATCCTCTGCTTTTCTCCACAATTTTTATAAAGTCCTCATGTAATTCTAATTGTATAGCCTTTAGTCTTTTTATGTCTTCTTCTTTTTCTTCTTTAAATGGATCAAGAGTGCTTTTATTTTTTCCAGCTGTATAAACTCTTCTTTCTACTCCAATTTTTTGAATTAAATCTTTAAAACCGAATGAGGCTGATATAACTCCTATAGAGCCAATGATCGAACTTGAGTTTGCGTATATCTCGTCTCCTGCGCATGCAATAAAATACCCCCCCGATGCTGCTACGTCTTCGGCAAATACAATTACCTTTACTTTATTTTTTTCAGCTAATTGTCTTATATAACTGTAAATCAGATGTGATTGGACTGGTGAACCTCCAGGAGAATTTATTGATACTGCTACATGAGTTATTTTTTTTACTGAAAAAGCTCTTTTTAGAATATCTCTCTGATTAGCTAGCTCCATACCTTGTTTAAACCTACCGCCTGATCCAATTATTCCAGTAAGTCTTACATGGGGAACTATCTTTTTTTTCTTAAAAAATGAAAACATATTTTTACGATGGTTATTTTATATTCTTATAACAGTAAAAATTTAAATTTTAATTAATAATTTCGCTACTTATAGTTGAATTGTGGGTGCGTCACCACGTGACCATTTATAAATTTATTATTGCTGAAAACAAATATAAAGATTGTTTATGGGATCAGTGATACCTCTAAAAAAATCAGCAAATTCTGCTTACTTAGAACTTAAAAACCTTTTAAGTAATAAATTGGAAAAAGTAGAGGTTCTTATTAAACAAAGGTTGAAAAGTGATGTAAATCTTATTGAAAAAATGAGCAATCATCACTTAAGCTCTGGCGGTAAAAGATTAAGAGCTTTGCTAACACTTGAGTCTGCAAAGTTGACTGGCTACAAAGAGGATAAAAGGGATATTAATCTAGCAGCTTGTGTTGAACTTATACATTCTGCAACATTATTACATGATGATGTAATTGACGAAAGTGCATTAAGAAGAGGAATTAAGACCACAAATACTATTTGGGGTAATCAATCATCTATATTAGTTGGTGATTATTTATTAAGTAGATGTTTTGAAATGATGGTCGAAGATGGTGATTTAGAAGTTTTACAATTATTATCTTCTACATCAGCAAAAATTGCACAAGGTGAAGTGTTACAACTTCAACATAAGGGTGAAGCAGATTTACTAGAGGAAACTTACATAGAAATAATTAATTTAAAAACTGCATCTCTTTTTTCTGCTGCTGCTAAAACAGGTGCATGCTTATCGAAAAGTAACGATAAAGAAAAAAAGGCCCTTGAGTCTTATGGAAGAAATTTAGGTTTAGCTTTTCAGATTGCTGATGATGCTTTGGATTATTATGCAAAAGAGAAATTTTTTGGTAAAGAAATTGGTAAAGATTTTTTTGAAGGAAAGGTAACACTCCCTTTAATCACGATTTTTCAAAAAGGAAATGAAGAAGAAAAAAATTTTTTGAATGAAATTATGAAGAAAGAAAAAAGAACTGAGGAAGATTTTAGTGAAACACTTGCTTTGAGTTACAAATACAAAGCTGTAGAATCTACTTTTAAAAAAGCAGAATATTTTGTAAATGTTTCTTGTGATTCTTTAGCAATTTTTCCAGATTCAGAGGATAAAACAATTTTACAAAATTTAACTAGTTTCAGTCTAAATCGATCATTTTAAGGGTATAAAAGTTCTCTAAGCCATTTACCGTTTTTTTTTCTATAATTTAATCTTTCATGAATTCTTCCTTCTCCATCTAACCAAAATTCGATCTCATCTGGTAACAGCCTCCATCCTGACCAATGGGGAGGTCTAGGAACTTTTTGTTGATCAGAATATTTTTTCTCAAATTCTTTAATTTTATTTAAAAAAGTTTCTCTTTTGTCTAAAACTCTAGATTGAGATGAAGCCCACGCACCAATCTTATTTTTGTAAGGTCTTGAATTAAAATAATCATCAGCTTCTTTGGTAGAAACTTCTTCCACTTTTCCAATAGCTCTAACTTGACGTCTTAAACTCTTCCAATGGAAACACATAGAGGCTTTTTGATTTTCTTTTAGTTCACCGCCTTTTTTGCTATTGAAATTTGTATAAAACACAAATCCTTTATCACTTAATCCTTTAAGTAAAACCATCCTAACATTTGGTTGGTTATTTTTATTTGAAGTTGCTATGGCAACAGCGTTTGGGTCGTTGATTTCGCTTTCCTCTGCTTTTGAAAACCATTTTTTGAACAAATCTATAGGATTATTGAATTCTTCAAAGCATATATCTATACCTAGTGAATTTTTGCCATTTTTTTGATTCATATATTCTTTAAAATAATTTATACATTAATTAGTTATGTCTTTTAATACTTTTGGTAAAATATTTAGGTTTACAACGTGGGGTGAGTCCCATGGACCAGCTATTGGATGTGTAATTGATGGTTGCCCCCCAAATATACCTTTATCTGAGAGGGATATCCAGAGGGATATGGATAGAAGGCGACCTGGTCAGTCTAAATTTACCACCCAAAGAAAAGAGTCAGATAAAGTTGTAATTTTATCAGGTGTATTTGAGGGAAAGACGACTGGTACTCCAATTTCTATAATTATTCACAATGAGGATAAAAGATCAAGAGATTATGAGACAATAAAAAATAAATTCAGACCAGGTCATGCTGATTACACGTACTTCAAAAAATATGGTATTAGAGATTATCGAGGAGGTGGAAGACAGTCAGCCAGAGAGACAGCTTGTAGAGTGGCGGCAGGAGCAATAGCTAAAATTGTGCTTAAAAGGCTAATAGGTAAAAAATTCAAAGTTATTGGCGCTGTCACCCAATTAGGGTTAATGTCTTGTGATAAGTCAAATTGGAAAGACAACGAAATTAGAAAAAATCCTTTTTTCTGTCCTGATAAAAAATCTGTGAAACTTTGGGAAAAATATCTTTTAGCTGTTAGAAAATCAGGTTCCTCATGTGGAGCTATTATTGAATTAAGAGCAAGCGGAGTTCCAATAGGCTTAGGAGCACCAATTTATTCTAAATTAGATACAGATATTGCTGCATCATTAATGAGTATTAATGCAGTTAAAGGTGTGAATATTGGCGCAGGTATGAACGCAGCATTTTTAAGTGGGGAAGAAAACTCAGATGAAATGAGAAAAGGATCTGGAAAAGTAAAATTTAAATCCAATCAAGCAGGTGGAATTTTAGGAGGAATTTCTTCAGGTCAAGATATAGTTGCTTCCTTTGCAGTAAAACCAACTTCCTCAATACTTACAAGTAGAAATACTATTGATAAAAAAGGTAAAAATACAAATATTTCAGTGAAAGGAAGACACGATCCTTGTGTAGGTATAAGAGCAGTTCCTATTGGTGAAGCAATGATAAGTTGCGTGCTACTTGATCACTTATTAATGCACAGAGCACAATGTGGTTAATTTGAAATTTTATTTTTATTTGTAGCTAAAATAATTTTAGAATTCAAAGTTTCCTCAATTTTATTTACTATTGATTGGCTGTTTAAACCCGCGGTTTCATACATCTTTTCAGGTGTATCTTGGTCAATAAATATATCTGGTAATATCATTGATCTAAACTTTAGACCTTTGTCAAAAACGCCTCTATCAGATAATAATTGCATTACATGAGATCCAAATCCGCCTATAGATCCTTCCTCAATTGTTATTAACACTTCATGATTAGCTGCTACTTCAATGATCAATTTTTCATCTAAAGGTTTTGCAAATCTAGCATCAACTAAAGTGCAGTAAATACCTTTTGATTTTAGTTTTTCTGATGCTTTTTTACACTCTACAAGTCTTGTACCAAAATTTAATATGGCGACCTTTTTTCCTTCCTGTATTATTCTTGCTTTTCCTATTTCTAAAACTTCTTTAATAGATGGTAAATTAATCCCAAAGCCATTCCCCCTCGGATATCTAAAAGCAGATGGTCTATCATTAATATTTACTGAAGTATTAATCATTCTTACAAGTTCAGCTTCATCGCTGGCAGCCATAACAACAAAATTAGGTAAAGTAGATAAATAAGTAATATCAAAAGAACCCGCATGTGTAGGACCATCAGCGCCAACTAAACCAGCTCTATCTATTGCAAATCTTACAGGTAATGATTGTAAGGCAACATCGTGGACGACTTGATCATATGCCCTTTGTAAAAAAGTCGAATAAATAGCTGCATAAGGCTTATAACCTTCTGTGGCTAATCCCGCAGCAAAAGTTACAGCATGTTGCTCAGCTATCCCAACATCAAAAGTCCTTTCAGGAAATTTTTTTTCAAATAGATTTAAACCTGTGCCCGATGGCATTGCCCCTGTTATTCCAATTATTTTTGTATCTTGTTCAGCATGCTTGATTAATGTTTCAGCAAAAACTTTTGTATAAGAAGGGCTATTTGACTTAGATTTTGATTGCTCTCCAGTCGAAATATTGAATTTTGAAACTCCATGATATTTGTCGCCAGACTCCTCAGCCGGTTTATAACCTTTACCTTTCTGAGTTCTCACATGAATTAGTACTGGACCGTGATGATTTGAATTTTTAACATTTTCAAAAATTTGAACTAAATTTTCCACATCGTGACCATCAATGGGTCCAACGTAATAAAAGCCTAACTCACTAAATAATGTACCACCGGTTACTATATTTCTTAGTAAATCTTCTGCCTTTCCTGCTTTTTGACTAAATCTCTTTGAGAAAGCTGAAATTACCATTTTGATTGTTTCTCTTAAACTAAAATATAGTTTACCTGATAAAAGGTTTGCTAGATACCTGCTCATAGCTCCTACTGGTCTTGCAATCGACATATCGTTATCGTTCAAAACTACTATTAAGTTTGATTTTAAGGCACCAGCGTTATTCATTGCTTCATAAGCCATTCCAGCGCTCATAGCTCCATCACCAATCACAGCTATCACATTATTATTATTATTCGATAATTTTTTTGCAACAGCCATTCCTAGAGTGGATGAAATAGACGTTGAACTATGGGCTGCTCCAAATGGATCGTACTCGCTCTCAGTTCTTTTTGTAAAACCGGATAAACCACCACCCTTTCTTAATGTTTTAATTCGATCTCTTCTTCCTGTAATTATTTTATGAGGATAGCATTGGTGACTTACATCCCAAACCAATTTATCTTTTGGAGTGTCAAAAACATAATGTAGTGCGACGGTTAATTCTACTACACCAAGACCTGCTCCAAGGTGTCCGCCTGTTTCAGAAACCACATCAATTAATTCATCTCGTAACTCATCTGAAATTTGTTTTAAGTTTTCCTTTTTAAATTTTCTTAGATCTGATGGAAAATTAATTTGTTTTATAATTCTACCCATTAAAATTTTCTTCCTCGTATAAATTCTATAGTATCAATTAATTCTAAACTATTTTTTCCATGTTTTTTTAACTTAAGCAATATTTTTTTCTTTAAATTATTAGCATACTTGTGAGCTTTTTCTCTACCCATAAGGTTTATAAGAGTTGATTTTCCTTTTTTTTTATCTTTTTTAATCTGTTTACCCACTAATTTACTAGAACCTTTAATATCAAGGAAATCATCAGCTATTTGAAATAATAAACCAATTTCCTCACCTAGTTTACCAAAAAATAATTTTTCTTTTTTATTTTTGTTTGCGATTATTGCAACAGATTGAAGACAAAAATTGAAAAGTTTTCCTGTTTTTTTTCTTTGCATATCAATGATTTGATTTAATTTTTTTCTTTTATTTTCAAATTTTAAGTCTAATTCTTGACCTCCTGCTATACCTGTATGCCCTGAACAATAGGATAATAGATTAATAATTTCATTTTTTTGTTTATTTGTTAAAGTATTATTTTTATCAGAAATTATTTCAAAAGCTAAAGTTAGAAGTGAATTTCCTGCCAGTACTGCGGTGGCTTCTCCAAATTTTTTATGTGTTGAAAGTTTTCCTCTCCTTAGCGAGTCATTATCCATACAAGGTAGATCATCGTGTATTAAAGAATAAGAATGAATACATTCTACAGCAGCGCAAATGTGTAAAAGTTTTTTTTTTTTTATCTTCAAAAGTTTTCCAATATCAAATATTAATGTTGATCTTATTTTTTTTCCTCCAGATATCACTCCGTACTTCATTGGTTTTATAAGTAGAGTATTATTTTGCCCTTTAAGATAATTAATTAAAAATCTATCAATTTCTTTTGCATTTTTATTTAATTTATTATTAATCATTCATTATTGTTTAGATTTTGATATTTCTTTAAATTTTGTCTTAAAAAGATTTTCAACATGTTTATTTAAGTTTATTAATCTTTTATATATATGCTCCGAGCTATCTAGACTTAAGTTTTCACTCTCAAGTCTTGTAAGTATCTCATTAATTTCATCTCTAGCTTCTTTTAATGATTTACTTTTGATGTCAGCTGGAATATTTTCGATTTTCATAAACTAAATAATAGTTACATTATGGAAAACATCTATTCAAATATTTTTTCTTTTAACAAAAAGATGCTCAAAAAAACTGTAAAAATTCTTGAACAAGGTAATAATGTTGGGCTTCCTACGGAGACTGTTTATGGATTAGCTGGAAATGCATACTCTAAAAAAGCGGTGAAAAGAATTTTTAAATTAAAGAAGAGGCCTAACAAAAATCCTTTAATTGTTCACTACAAAAACGCTGAAGATGCTAATAGGGATGTATTTTTAAATGAAGACTTTTTTAAACTTTATAAAAAGTTTTGTCCAGGACCTTTAACTTTTGTTTTAAAAAAGAAAAAAAACTCTAAAATTGTTCCAGAGGTCACCGCAAATTTAAAAACTGTTGCGATAAGGTTCCCTGATCATAAAATTGTAAGAGCAATTCTGCAAGTAATAAAATTTCCATTAGCTATGCCAAGTGCTAATATTTCAACACAGCTAAGTCCTACTAGTGCTTATGATGTGTTTGATAATTTTAAAAAGAAATTAAATATCATTATCAATGGAGGAAATTCTAAAATTGGAATTGAATCAACTGTTATTGATTTATCTAATAAGTCTAAAATTCTGCGACCTGGCATTATAAGTGCGAATGAAATTAAAAAAATTTTAAGAAAAAATTTCTCAAATAAAAAAACAACTCTTAAATCGCCCGGTATGTTAAAAAAACATTACTCACCTGGTATACCTATAATCATTGGTCAAAAACCAAAAAACTTTAATCAAGCCTATATTGTTTTTGGGAAAAAACATAAAAAAACTAAAAATAATTATAATTTAAGTCAAAAAGGTAACTTGAAAGAGGCCGCAGCCAATTTATATAAAACTATGAAAAAAATAAAAAAAAAGGGATATAAAAAAATTTTTATATCGAAAATTCCTAACATAGGTCCTGGAGTAGCTATAAATGATAGAATTAAAAGAGCATCTAAATAATGTTTATTGAAATAAAAAAACTAACTAAAATTTACAATAAATATTTGGCAGTTGATAATATCAGTTTTCAGATTCAAAAAAATAAGACTGTAGGTTTACTTGGACCTAACGGGTGTGGAAAAACCACAACAATAGGTATGATGTTAGGACTTGTTTCTCCTACCGAGGGTGAAATTTTAATTGATAATAAAAATATTAATTTATTTAAACGCGATGAAATTTTAAAAAGATTTAATTTTGCATCTCCTTATGTGGAGTTGCCAAAGAAATTGACTGTTAAACAAAACTTGGAAATATATGGAAGGTTGTATGGTATTCAAAATTTAGATAATAGAATTCTTGAAATATCAAGTGATTTAGATATTAAAAGTTTTTTTGAGAGAAAAACTGGTGAACTATCCTCGGGACAGAAAAATAGAGTTTCTTTAGCAAAGTCATTAATTAACAAACCCGAAATTTTACTTTTGGACGAACCTACTGCAAGTTTAGATCCAGATATTGGAGATTTCATAAGAAGCTATATACACGAATATAAATCAAAAAATAAAGTTACTGTTTTACTTGCTTCACATAACATGGATGAAGTTGAGAGATTAAGTGATGGTATTATTATGATGAAAAAAGGGAAAATTATTGATTATGGGACTTGTCAACAGTTAATCAAAAAACATGGAAGAAATAATTTAGAGGAAACTTTTCTCAAATTAGCAAGGAGTAAAGATGAATTTTAGTAAAATTTATGCTTTAGGTTTAAGACATCTTTATTTAATCATGAATTCTTTTCCAAGAGTTCTAGATCTTATTTATTGGCCTACTGTTCAAATTTTCTTATGGGGTTTTATATCAAAGTTTTTTACCTTAAACTCAGCCTACTACAGTAATACTGTAGGTGTAATTCTTACAGCTGCGATTTTATATGACTTCTTATTTAGAGCTAGCATAAGTTTTAATATGATGTTCCTTGAGGAAATTTGGAGTAGAAATTTTACTAATCTATTTATAGCGCCAATTAAAATTAGTGAAATTATCGCAGCTCTAACTTTAACGGCTATTCTAAGAACTTTAATTGGTTTAGTTCCAGCTGTTTTAATCGCAATTCCATTATTTGGGGTTTCTGTTCTTAATATTGGAATGCCACTAATCTTTTTATTGCTATCTCTTTATTTATTTGGTGTAACTTTAGGTCTTTTGGTAACTTCAGGTCTTTTAAGATATGGTCCTTCATTTGAGAACATTGCATGGGCAAGCTTATTTTTCCTTGCTCCATTGGGGTGTATTTATTATCCGATAGAAATATTACCTAATTCACTTCAGATAATAGCTAAAGCTTTGCCTTTAGTGCATATTTTTGAAGAAATGAGAAGTATTTTAATTAATAATACTATAAATTATTTTAACATTTATAAATCAATTTCTATATCATTAGTATATTTTATTTTTGGTATTATAGTTTTTTATATCTCTTATTTTGGTGCAAAAAAAAGAGGTACATTAATAAATATGGGTGAATAAAATGCATAAACAAATTGATAAAATAAAACAAAGTGAAAGCAAACCAAAGGTAATAAAAAATATATTTAACAAAACCGAGATTGAAAAGTTTTTAAAACTTTATGAGGAGTTACCAATTACCGTTCATAATAAAAAACAAAATGTTATAAAAAAAAGATGGTTATTTGATTATGGAAAAGAACTAGAGGAACTATTTTATAAAAAACTTAGCAATGAAATTGGGTCTTTTAAATACGATAATCTAAAAACAGAAGATGGTAACGATATCCTTGGGCTTTTCCAAGAAAGTTATAACCCAATTGGTTTGCATATAGATGGGGGATTTAATTACGAAGATTTAATTTATAAACAAAGCTTAATTCCTTTAACACCAGTTGGTAGTACTATTATTTTTAAAAATAGATACTACGGACAATCAACAAATTTTACTATTGATAAAGATGAATTAGAAAAAAAAGATTTGAAATATGGTCAAAATAAAAGATCAGCCGATCACCTTAAATTATTTGGACAAGAGCCTTTCGATAAAGAAATTCATAAAAAGTATCTTAATCATGAAAGAATTGAAAATTTGTCTGGTTTAGAATTAGATCTTATCTATGAATGGGAAATTGGATCAATGTTAATATTTGATAGAACTAATTTACATTGTTCATCTTCGGTTATTAAGGGAAAGAAAATAGGCTTAACAACTTTTACAAAGAAATAATCAATAAATGGCTATTTACGATTGTTTTCAATACTTTAATGAAGATCATATGGTGGATCTAAGAATGAATATTTTGAATGAACATATTGATTATTTTGTAATCTCTGAGTCAACAAAAACTCATCAAGGAAATGATAAAAAATTAAATTTTAATATTGAAAATTTTAAAAAATATGAAAAAAAAATTATATATATTATTGCTGACTATAATCAAAATGAAAATATTAATAATCATAAGGGTGGTGAGTCTAAAATTGAGCAACATCAAAGAAATAGTATTTCACGAGGTTTAGAAAAAGCTCATGACAACGATTTAATTATTTTATCAGACTCTGACGAAATTCCTGATCTAAGTAAATTAAATATGGTAAAGACAAGGGCAAAATTTATAGCATTTTCTCAGATGATGTTTATGTATAAACTCAATCTTAAAAACTTAAATGAAAGTAATTGGATTGGCTCAAAAATGTGTTTAAAGAAAAACTTTCCGATTCCTCAGAAATTAAGAGATTTAAAATTTAAGAATTATCCTTTTTGGAGAGTAGATAAATTTAATTTGCAAATTATAAATGGTGGGTGGCATTTTTCATTTCTTCAAACTCCACGAGGTATTTCTGAAAAAATCAAGTCTTATTCTCACGGTGAATTCAATTTAGAAAGCAACACAGATGAAAATAAAATAAAAAAAAAAATAGATGAAGGTAAAGATGTTTTTGATAGGGGTTTTAATCTTCAAAAAATTAAAATTGATGATTCTTTTCCAGAATATATTGTAAAGAATCAAGATATTTTAAAGAAATGGATAATCTCATGAACATTTTATTAACTGGAGGTGCTGGCTATATTGGAAGTCATATTTGTAATACACTGCTTGATCTTGGTTACAAAGTCTCGACTATAGATAACCTTAGTACTGGTAATCAAAATTTAATACCGAAAAAAGCTGAATATATTAACTCTGACATAGCAGATAAAAAAAATGTTGCTACATTTATTAAGAAAAATAACTTTGACGTCGTTATGCACTTAGCTGCATTTACAAGAGTTGGAGAGTCAGTCAAAAATCCAGAGAAGTACCAGTCGAATAATTTTGAAAAAGCAAAGATTTTTATTGATACATGTCTAGAGCATAATTTAAAAAAATTTATTTTTTCATCTACTGGATCAGTTTATGGAAATCCGGAAAAAAATGAAAATATAAAAGAAAATGAAGTGACAAATCCAATAAATCCTTACTCACAATCAAAATTAAAATTTGAAAAATATTTAATCGAAGAAACAAAAAAAAGAAATGCTTCTTGTACTGTTTTACGTTACTTTAATGTGGCTGGTGCTGATTTACAAAATAGAACAGGACTAACATCTAACCCTGATAATTTAATTAAAGCTATTTGTGAAGTTGCTGTTAAAAAAAGAGAAAAATTAATAATTAATGGAACAGATTATAAAACAAAAGATGGAACACCTATCAGAGATTTTATTCATGTTTTAGATCTAGCTGACATACACATTTTAATAGCTAAATTTTTATTAAAATCGAGCGAAAATGAAATTTACAATTGTGGATATGGAGTAGGTTTTTCAGTAATGGATGTTATTAGAGAAATGAATTCTATTATCGGATATGAAATTCCGCTCGAGTTTGGATCAAGACGTAAAGGTGACGTAGCTTATTCTGTTGCAGATAATCAAAAATTTATGAGTAAATTTAATTGGAAACCAAAATATAATAATTTGAAAATTATTTTAGAGAGTGCCTTAAAATGGGAGCAAAGTCTAAAATAGAATGAGTAATATAATAATAACACCAGCTGTTGGGATGCCTGCAAATGAAATTATTTTGTTTTTGGCTTCTCTTAGAAGATTTTACGATGGCGAGGTGCTATTTTTCGTTGGCAAAAATGACCATCAACTAAAGAAAAATATTAAACTATATGACTCGTCCTATTTAGAGGTAAATTCGCATAAACACGAAATTATTATCAAACGATATAAAATTCTAATTGATTTTTTAAAAGAAAAAAAAAACGTAAATAATATTTTTTTTTGTGATAGCAGAGATATTTATTTCCAATCAAACCCTTTTAATTACTCATACGAAGGAAATATTAATTTTTTTTCAGAAGAGGCAAACATTGAAGACTGCCCTATAAATTCACAATGGATGAACAAAACACTTGGCAAAAATATTTTTGGAGATTTGGGAAAAAATCAAATAATTTGTTGTGGAACGGTAATGGGAAAAATAGATGCTTTTCGCGAATACGCTAACAAAATGGATAACATGTCTAAAAAGTTTCCCTATAAAAAAAGACTTAAGTATTTGTTAACATTTAGAAGAGATAAAGAAGGTAGAGGATGCGACCAATCTTATGCTGCATATCTAATATATAAAAAAATTTTGAAAAATATAAAAATCTATAGTAACTCTGAGGGACCGGTTGCAACTGTTTACCATTTAAATAGGTATAAATTTAATGATAGCAATCAACTAGTAAATAGTAAAAATGAACCATATATTGTAGTTCATCAATACGATAAAAAATGGGATGAATTTAAAAATAGTGTTAAAAAATTAAAAAAAGAACTTGATATTAATTAAAAATTTTTTTTATGCGCCCGGAAGGAGTCGAACCCTCAACCTTCTGATCCGAAGTCAGACGCTCTATCCAGTTGAGCTACAAGCGCATACTTAATGTTTTAAATAATTAGATGAATAAAACAACTACTTTTTTTGTTGAAAATGATGAAAAAAATATAAGGTTAGATAAATTTCTAACTGCTAAATTAAAAAAATTCACCAGATCTCAAATTAAAAAAATAATTGTTTCTAAATTTGTGAAAATTAACAACACTGTAGTAATTTCAGCATCTGAGAAAGTAAAAGAAGGAAATAGGATTGATATAGAAATTAAAAAAAAGGATGATGAAAAAATTAAACCATACAAACTTAAACTAAATATTGTTTATGAGGATCAAGATATTGCAATCATAAATAAACCAAGCGGTCTTACAGTTCATCCAGGTGCAGGAAATTCTGATAAGACTTTAGTTAATGCCTTGATATATAAATATAAAAAAAATTTATCAAATGTTAATAGTGAATTAAGACCAGGCATAGTTCATAGAATTGATAAAAATACTAGTGGTATTCTTGTAATTGCAAAAAATAATTTAGCTCACTCAATTTTAGGTAAACAATTCAGTGATCATACTATTAAAAGGAAATATCAATGTTTAATTTGGGGTGTGATCCGTCCGTTAAATGGTCGTATTCAAACTTTGATCACTCGAAATAAAAAAAATAGGCAATTAATGATGGCAAGTGATGTAAACGGAAAAAAAGCTATAACTCACTATACAACTTTAAAAGTTTTTAACATTAAAGATATACCAAAAATTAGCTTATTGGAATGTGAGTTAGAAACTGGTAGAACTCATCAAATTAGAGTACATTTAAAATATAAAGGAACTTCAATTCTAGGTGATAATGAATATGGGAAAAAAAACTTAAAGTTTAAAAAAATTAATAAAGACTTTCTAGCCAAATTAACAAAGCTAAACGGTCAAGCTCTACATGCAAAAACATTAGATTTTGTGCATCCATCTAAAAATAAATGGGTTTATTTTAAGTCTGAATTACCTTTAGAATTAAAAAATATGTTGAAATTACTTAATAATCTAAGTGGTTGAAAAAAAAAAATTAATATATAATTCCATAATATGAATTCAAAAAAACAACTTAACAATTTACCTGTTCCTTCAGTAGGAGGACTATCTGTTTATCTTGCTCAAATTAAAAAATTTCCAATGCTTGATGCAGAAGAAGAGTATATGTTGGCAAAAAACTGGAAAGAAAATGGAAATCTTAAAGCTGCACATAAACTGGTAACAAGTCATCTTAGATTAGTTGCAAAAATTGCAATGGGATATAGAGGTTATGGATTACCTATAAATGAATTAATTTCTGAAGGTAATATAGGGTTAATGCAAGCAGTCAAAAAATTTGACCCAGATAAAGGATTTAGGTTAGCTACTTATGCAATGTGGTGGATTAAAGCCTCAATTCAAGAATATGTTTTAAGATCTTGGAGTTTAGTCAAAATGGGGACTACGACTGCCCAAAAAAAACTGTTTTTTAATTTAAAAAAACTTAAAAATCAAATCGCACCAGGTCAGGAAGGAGATCTAAAAGATGATCAGGTGAAAGAAATATCAAAAAGACTAGATGTTGATTCTGAAGAAGTTGTTAATATGAATAGAAGAATGATGGGTCAAGAAAAGTCTTTAAATGACCCAATAAAACAAGGGGAGAGTGAAGAGTGGCAAGATTGGTTAGTAGATGAAAGCTTGGATCAAGAATTATTAGTTTCACAAAAACAGGAATATGATGATAAAAAAGAATTATTAGATACATCAATGAAAATTCTTAGTGAAAGAGAAAAAGAAATTATTACAGCAAGGCGATTAATAGAAAATCCTGTTACTTTAGAAGAATTAAGTAAAAAATATAATATAAGTAGAGAAAGAATTAGACAAATTGAAACTAAAGCATTTGAAAAATTACAAAAAACAATGATTAATGCAAGTAAGTCTAAAAACTTGTTACCAAGCAACTAAACCTTAAAAGGATCCTCTATAAGAATTGTATCTTCTCTTTCAGGGCTTGTTGAAATACTCGAAACTTTAGCTCCAATAAAGTCTTCTAAAGCATATATATATTTTTTAGCATTTTCGGGTAAATCTTTAATATTTCTAATTCCTTGGGTCTTAGATTTCCAACCAGGAAAAGTTTTATAAACTGGTTTAATGTTAAACTGATCTTCAGAGGTAGCTGGTAAATAATCTAATGTTTTTCCTTTTAACTCATAGCCAATACACATTTTTATTTCATCAAGTTCATCAAGAACGTCTAATTTAGTTAAAGCGATTCCATTAATTCCTGAAATTTTAATTGTTTGTCGTACTAAAACTCCATCAAACCAACCACATCTTCTTTTTCGAGCGGTAACTGTTCCAAATTCCTTTCCTCTTTTACCGAGAATTTCACCGATATTATTTTTAAGTTCAGTAGGGAATGGTCCGCTTCCTACTCTAGTTGTATAAGCTTTCGTTATACCCAAGATATATCCAATTTTATCGGGGCCGGATCCAGATCCAGTTGCTGCCATTGCTGGCACAGTGTTTGAGGATGTAACGAAAGGATATGTTCCGTGATCAACATCTAATAATATTCCTTGTGCACCTTCGAATAATATTTTTTTTCTTTCATTTTTATATTCATCTAATTTTAGCCAAATAGGTTTTGCGAATTTTAAGATTTCAGGAGCAATTTTTAAAAGTTTTTTTTTTAATTCCTCTTTTTTGTAAATCTTTTTTTTTAAACCTTTTCTAATTGCATTATGATGTAATAAAACATTTTCTAACCTACTATCTAAATTACTTTCAGATCTTAGATCCATTACTCTAATAGCTCTTCTTCCAACTTTATCCTCATAACAAGGGCCTATTCCTCTTCTTGTTGTACCTATTTTTCCCTTTCCAGCAGCATCCTCTCTTATTTCATCCATTTCTTGATGAAAAGGAAGTATAAGAGAAGCCGACTCTGAGATCATGAAATTATTTGGTGTCACTTCGACGCCCTGTTTTTTAATATCTTTTATCTCATCTATCAAAGCCCAAGGATCAATTACCACGCCGTTTCCAAGAATAGAAATTTTTCCTTTTCTAACAATTCCAGAAGGAAGCAATCTAAGTTTAAATACTTTTTTATCAATTACCAGAGTGTGCCCTGCGTTATGTCCTCCTTGAAAACGAACTACGATGTCGGCTTCACTTGATAACCAATCTACTATTTTACCTTTACCCTCGTCTCCCCACTGTGAACCAACTACAACAACATTTTTCATTTCATATATTCTTTTTTTATTTTAAATGAGTTTAAATGATTAACCGGCCCATGGCCTTTTCCAATATTTAGGTTTGATTTTATAGATTGGTTTACATATTTAATACCTAACTCACAAGATTTCTTTATAGGTTTTCCACATGATAAAAACGTTGCAATAGCACTTGATAAAGTACAGCCTGTTCCATGCGTATTTTTAGTTGCTATTTTTTTATTTTTAAAAACTTTTATTTCTTTAGAATTTAAATATACATCTTGAACTTTTATTGAATTTAAGTGACCGCCTTTTAGTAAAACATTTTTGACACCATAATTTATCAATTTTTCACCTGCTTTTACCATGTCATTAATATTTTTAATTTTCATATTTGTTAAAACTTCAGCTTCAGGAATGTTTGGTGTAATTAAATATGCTTTTTTTATCAAATTGTTTTTTAAAGTATTGATAGCAGAATTACTAATTAATTTTGTGCCACTTTTTGCGACCATTACAGGATCTAAAACTATTTTTTTTACTTTTAATTTTTTAAGCGAGACTAAAATTGCTTTTATAACTTTTGAGGAGTGAAGCATGCCAATCTTAATTGCATCTGGCCTAATATCTTGGCAAGTAAATAAAATTTGTTTTGAAATATCTTTTGGTTTTATTGAAATTACACTGTTTACTCCGGTAGTATTTTGAACAGTCAAGGCAGTTATTGCGGTCATCGCATAACTCCCCAAAGCTGTTACTGTTTTTATATCTGCTTGTATTCCTGCACCACCTGAAGGGTCAGATCCAGCAATTATCAAAATTTTCGATCTAGGTTTCAAATTATTTAATTGATCTTTTTATTATTCTTATACATTTATTAATTAAATTTTTATCATTAGCTTCTGCCATTATTCTAATTTTTGGTTCAGTGCCTGATTTTCTTACTAAAATTCTCCCTTTTTTGCCCATCATAGCTTTAGTTTGTTTTATCGCTTTTTTACATTTTAAACTTCTAATGATCTCTTGATTCCTAACAGTCACGTTTTCTAAAATTTGAGGTAGTGGTTCAAACACATTTAATAATTTGCTTGCTTTTTTTATTTTTCTTAAAGAGAACAAAACTTCTAAAGCTACAAGAAGACCATCACCAGTTGTTGCAAATTTTCCAAGAATAATATGCCCTGATTGTTCTCCACCTAAATTAAAATTATATTTCTTCATTTTTTCTTTTACATATCTATCTCCAACTTTTGATCTAAAAAACCTTATTTTTTCCTTCTTGAGAAACTTTTCTAAACCATAATTGGACATTAAAGTACCAATAACACCACCTTTTAGTATATTTTTTGACTTCCACCGTCTTGCTAACATTGCAATTATTTGGTCTCCATCGATAATTTTTCCACGTTCGTCACACATTATTACTCTATCAGCATCTCCGTCAAATGATATGCCAACATTAGCTTTATATTTTTTAACTGCTTGTTTTATTTTTGATGGATATGTAGATCCACAATTATCATTAATGTTCAAACCATTAGGCTCTACTCCTAAAGCAACCACTTTTGCTCCTAGTTCTTTAAGTAATTTTGGCGCTGCTTTATAACCTGCCCCATTAGCACAATCCAAGGCTATTTTAATTCCTTTTAAATTGAAGCTTTTAGGGAAATTGCTTTTTAAAATTTGAATGTACCTATCGTTTCCATCTTCTAATCTCTTAACTCTTCCTAAAAATTTTGGTTTGGTAAATTGTTTATTTTTATTTGCATCAATTAGTTTTTCAATTTTTTTTTCAATTTTGTCGGAAAGTTTCATACCATCTGGTCCAAACAGTTTTAGCCCATTATCAAAAAAAGGGTTATGGGAGGCAGTAATCATGATACCCATATTGGCTTTCATTGATTTTGTTAGCATAGCAAGACCATTAGTTGGTAGAGGGCCCAAAGTATAAACATGCATTCCACCAGAAGCTAATCCTGAAACTAATGCTGGTTCTAAAGTATAACCCGATAGCCTCGTATCTTTAGCAATAATCGCAATTTGTTTAGTTTTTTTTTGATTTTTAAAATACTGCCCGGAGGCTAAGCCAAATTTAAAAAATTTTTCTCCATTGATATTGCCTTGATTTACAGTACCTCTAATTCCGTCTGTACCAAAATATTTATTCATTAATTCATTAATAGTCTTTTAAAAACTAAAATACCTTGTTTCATTTCTTTAACATTATGTACTCTAAAAATTTGAACTCCTTGCGATAACAAGAAAAGCACAGAGGCTAAAGTACCACCTGTTCTATCTTTACTATCATATTTTCCAGATATTTGGTTGATAAATCTTTTCCGCGAGGTACCAACCAAAATTGGAAGTCCTAAACTATGAAACAAAGAAATCTTTGAAATTAAAGTCAAATTATGTTTCAAAGTTTTACCAAAACCTATTCCGGGATCTAATATTATCATTTTATCACGAAACTGCGTATTAATGTTTTCTTCAAAAAAATCATAAATATCAAGAAGAACATTTTTATATTTTGGACTCTTTTGCATTGTGTTGGGCGTGCCCTGCATATGATGTAATACTTTAGTTACTTTAAATTTATTTACATTTGATAAAGAGTATTTATCATATTTAAATCCAGATACATCATTGATTATATTTACACCAAGTTTTATACCTTTTAACATAATTTCAGACTTTCTAGTGTCTAAAGAAAGAGAAATGGCTTTATGTTTTTTTTTAAATTTTTTTAAAACTTCCTCTACTCTTTTCCACTCAGCTTTTGGATTAACTGTTTGAGATCCTGGCCTAGTTGACTCTCCGCCTACATCTATAATTTTAGCACCAGAGTCGATCATTTTTTTTATTTGTTCAAATGATTTATTTTTTTTGTTATATCTCCCGCCATCTGAAAAACTATCTGGTGTTAAATTTAAAATACCCATAATTGTAGGTTGAGAAAAATTTACATAACCCAAAAAATTTTTTCTTCGCATAGTTATATTCTTTAAGTGCTTCCTAATAGATATCTTTTGAAGTTTATTACATTTATTTATCTCTTTGATATTTATTTGTTTGCTGAATATTTTTTTGTTGTTTCTGGTAAAAATTTCTATTTTATCAAAAGCAATATTTTTATGACCACATAAAGGAAGGGCTTTTTTACCTTTGATTAAAAAATTCGCATGACGACCGTAGTAAAAATTACACGCTCTAGTGTAATATTTATTCATGTATATTTAAATTGCTGGTTTTGGTTTTAATCCTAATGAGCCAAGTGCAGATGATGATTTACCTTTATCATTGTCATCCTCTTTAAATGATCTTGTGGGCTTTATATTTTTAAGTATTAAGTCTCTAATTTCATCTCCAGATAAAGTTTCATAAATTAAAAGGGCTTTAGATATTTTATGTAAATCATCGATCTTTTCTGTAAGAATTTTTTTAGCTCTTTCATAGCCTTTATCTACAATTTTTTTAACCTCTGCATCTACTTTCTTTGCAGTTTCCTCTGACATGTTTTGTTGTTTTGTTACCGATCTTCCTAGAAACACTTCTTCTTCATTTTCGCCATAAGCAATAGTTCCTAACTCTGTACTCATACCATACTTTGTGACCATATTTTTTGCCATTTTTGTTACCATATCAATGTCTGATGATGCACCTGAAGTAACTTTGTCATGTCCAAAAATAAGTTCTTCAGCAATCCTACCGCCCATTGCTACTGCAATATCAGCATGCATTTTTTCCCTAGTTACTGATAGCTGGTCTCTTTCTGGAAGTCTCATTACCATACCTAAAGCTCTTCCTCGGGGAATTATTGTAGCTTTGTGAATTGGGTCAGATGCTTTCTCATTTAGTGCTACTATTGCATGGCCTCCTTCATGATAAGCAGTCAATTTTTTTTCATCCTCCGACATGACCATTGATCTTCTTTCAGCTCCCATCATTACTTTATCTTTTGCCTCTTCTACATCAGACATAGTAACAACTCTTTTATTTTTTCTAGCTGCTAATAATGCAGACTCATTAATAAGATTTGCTAAATCTGCTCCCGAAAAACCTGGGGTTCCTCTTGCAATAGTTCTCAATTTTACATCAGGGCTAATATTAATTTTTTTTACATGAACCTTTAAAATTGCTTCTCTACCAATAATATCTGGATTGCCAACTACAACCTGCCTATCAAACCTTCCAGGTCTTAATAGTGCGGGATCAAGCACGTCAGGTCTGTTAGTAGCCGCAATAAGTATTATTCCCTCATTTGTGTCAAACCCATCCATTTCTACGAGCAACTGATTTAAAGTTTGTTCTCTTTCATCATTTCCACCTCCAAGACCAGCACCTCTACTTCTTCCTACTGCATCAATTTCATCTATAAATATTATACAAGGTGAGTGCTTTTTTCCTTGTTCAAACATATCTCTAACTCTTGATGCTCCAACACCAACAAACATTTCAACAAAGTCTGATCCAGAAATAGAGAAAAAAGGAACATTTGCCTCGCCAGCGATTGCCTTAGCTAATAGATTTTTACCAGTCCCCGGCGGACCAATTAATAAAGCTCCTTTAGGAATTTTTCCACCTAACCGGCTAAACTTTTTTGGATCTTTCAAAAACTCAACTATTTCTTCAACTTCCTCTTTGGCCTCTTCAACGCCAGCAACGTCATTAAAAGTTACTTTGCCTTGTGCTTCGTTAAGTAATTTAGCTTTAGATCTACCAAAACCCATTGCTCCTCCCTTACCTCCTTGCATCTGACGCATAAAAAATATCCAAACACCTATTAGTAACAACATTGGGAACCATGATAATAAAATACCTAATAGTGAAGGCATTTTATCTTCTTGTGGAGAAGCTATAATGCTAACGCCATTAGAGGAAAGTTTATCTACTAACTCTGGGTAATTAGGAGAATAAGTTGTAAAATTTTTTCCGTCTGCTAAAACACCAGAAATATTATTTCCTTGAATTTTCACTTCTACAACTCTACCTGCTTCAACTTCATTCAAAAAATTTGAAAAAGCAAGTGAGCTTCTTTCTGCATTAATTTTACTAGGGTCTTGAAACATGTTGAATAGCCCTACTGAAAGCAGAACTATAATAACCCACATAACTAAATTTTTTAAATTCATATTGTTTAAATAGTCATTTTTATTAATTAAACAAGTATACTTTAAGAAAAATTAAGTTGTAAATACGACAAAATATATCAAAAAATTGCAATATTTTAGCTTTTTTCACTTTTTAAGCACAAATAGTCCTCTTTTAAAAAAAATAAACAACCGGCAAGTGTTGCTTTTTTGAATTCAGCAGAAGAAATGATGTTTATCAAATTTAATACTTTTTTTGATCTAGGATTATAATAGTTCTTTTTAAGCTTTTTGATCGCTTCATTAATAATTCTTATTTGGATCTCGTTATTTAGTTCTTTAAATCTTTCAAAGTTGATTAAAATCATATTATTAGATTTTATTTTAATAATATTTTTTGAAATACTCTTGTAATATTCTTCTAAGATTACTTTACTAGAGGCGAGGTTATTAATTGATTTAATAATTTGTTCATAATTTATACCACTTTCTTTAAGAGGTTTTTTCAAATTTCGTACTCTAGTACGTAAATATTTTATATTATAATTAGATGGATCTCTAAAATATTTTCCAAATACATTTTTAGATATTTTAATTAAGATCTTTTTTTTTGTATCCAATAATGGTCTATAAAGTAATACTTTATTATTTAACTTACTTTTGCGACTCATAGCAGATAAACCGGTCAATCCACTGCCTCTAGAAAGTCTTATGAAAAATGTCTCCACCTGGTCCTCTAAATTATGAGCTGTTAATATTGCTTTTATTTTTTTTTTTTCACAAAATTCAGTAAGTAAATTGTATCTTGTAAGTCTTGCATTGCTTTGGATATTTTTTTTAATCTCTTTCTGATTTGACAATATTTTTAGTTCAATTCGATGACTTTTTAAAAGTTTTTTTACAGCATTTGCTTCTTTGAAAGAATTTTTTCTTATTTTGTGATCTACTAATACGTAAAAAAATTTAATTTTTTTTTCACGCTCAAGGGCTTTTGAAAGAGCTGTAAGAGCTAAACTGTCTGGGCCCCCAGAGATAGCAACCAAAAACAATTTTTTTTTTATTCTTAAAATTCTATTCTTAAAATCCAAATAAACTTTAGATAAGTCTTTATAATCTTTGAAACCGCTGTTAAGAATTACACTTGAATTTTTTTTGCTCATATTGAGCTTTTTGTAGCACAGACTTGCTTGCTTTTGGGTATTCTTTTTTTATTCCCAATATCATTTTACAACCTTGATCTTTCTCGCCTAATTGGACCATTGTTATCCCTAATTTTAAAAGATTGTCTGGCGCTTTTTTACTTTTAGGATAATTTTGATATCCATCTAAATAAGCTGTTGCAGCATCTGAATATAATTGTCTAATTCTAAACGTTTCTCCGTACCAATATTGAGCGCTACCAGCTAAATCGTGATCTCTATTGTTGTCAATAAATTCTTTTAAAGCAGACTCTGCAGTTTCGTAATCACCTATTTTCATAAAACTTACTGCAAATTCATATTTTTCTTCTGGACTTTTATTTTTTGGTAATAAAGATTCTTTTTTTTCTGGTTCTTCAGAAATAACTGTTTTAGCGCTCTCAATAGAATTAATTGTTTGTTGTTTAGGTAAATTAGATGATTTGTAAGCTGGTCCAGAACCAAAATCTTGAGGTTTAGATGTGCCAGGTAAAATAGCTTGTTTTTGTTCTTGCGGATTCATAACTTTTCCGCTTTCTAAGTCTGAAAATCTCAATTGGTTATCAGATTGAATTTTAGTAACCCTTGTTGAAAGTTTATCAAGTTTAAAATTTACTTCCTCAAATTTATTAGTTAATTGTCTGAATTGATCTTCAATTTCATTGAGCTTTAACAAATGCTTTGTTAAAATATCCTCGTTTAACCCGTCGGATTTTATTAATGAAGAAACATTCGTGCTTGAGATGTCTGATTTTTGATAAACTGCTTTTTCAAGTGTTTTTAAATCTTTAGTTATAACTTGAATTTGATCAGAAATAGCTTTTAGATAAATTTCTTCTTCTTCAGCACTTAAATTTAAGAAAAATGATAAAGTTATTAAAAATAAAAAAAAACTAAAAATTTTTTTATAATGGTACATGATTCTTTTTTTATTTATACAAAATGGCAAAAAAAAGACCCTTTAATTTATTAAAGGGTCTTTTTGTTAAACTTAATATAGTTATTAATTAACTTTTACAGTTACTGATCTTCTGTTTTGCGACCAAGCTATTGGTGATGATTTAGGATTAACTGGTTTTTCTTTACCGTAACTGATTACTGATATTCTTTTTCCAGAAATTCCATAAGTCATTAAATAATCTCTAGCTGCATTAGCTCGTCTTTCGCCTAACGCCAAGTTATATTCTCTTGTACCTCTTTCATCAGCATGACCTTCAATTGTTACATTTAGATTTTTGTTCTTTCTTAAAAAAGTTGCTTGCTTTCTTAATGTAGCTCTTGAAGCTGTAGTTAAAGATGATTTGTTAGTTGCGAAAAACACTCTGTCAGGAACTCCAGAAGCTAAATATTCTACTGTTTCCTTACCTGTGTATACGTCACCATCTATATCACCAGTCTTTTTTGCTGTTGAACAAGCGCTTAGTACTAAAGTTGCAAATATTACTAAGAATATGTTTTTTAAATTCGTTTTTAATGTCATTTTTTCCCCTAGGTTTAGTGTGGTTATTTCAAATTATTAGAAGTTATTCAAGTATATTTTACATAAAATTCAACCTCA
>MDTA01126609.1_pt1 | contig 24618 bp, 25 predicted proteins | sample 811151 | NCBI WGS metagenome assembly MDTA01 (sample SAMN05326648, study PRJNA326480) | marine metagenome | isolation source: seawater | place: Indian Ocean: South | collected 2010
ATAATGCTTAAATTGCTGAACCGCTTCTTCAATGGTTTCGAAATAAACGGATTCAACCGGAACCGAAACGTCATACCACCATCCGCCTTCCTCCGGTCCTCCGTATGCTCGATTGATTAAATAGGTGTTTATGTAGGTTCTGTTCATCTCATCCCTAATTGAATCCAACAGCCAGCGATCCGCTTGAGCTGTTTCGGTGATGACAACTTTTTTGTCAGCATATTTTAGATTCGCTTCCTTGATCCGCTCCCAGGCTTCATCGTTTTTGTACCAGGGGAAAAGATCCCCATTAAACCAATTCATGATGTACTCATAAGTGGTTCGTTCATGTGGTGTTAAGTTAATCATATTTCCTTTTTAGTTTTCACCTGGACGGGATCGCCGCCCAGGTGGTTAGTTTTAGCCTTCGCATTCTGTGTAAAAGGTCGCATTTCTCAAAGCATCCTGGATGGATGAATCAAGCTGATCTTCTACAACAAAAATATTTGTTTTTTCTTCGAGCTTTTGTTCTATCAGCTCATCGAGGTTTTCAGAGATTTCCGGCGGTCCTGCAATATCCAGAATTTCATTTCTGATTTCAGGATCCTTCAACAGCTCCAGTAAAAGCTCTTTTCCTGTTTTGGATAGTTCGAAAGAAAGTTTCATTTCACACCCCCAGGTCATAATGAATCTCAACGTCCACAAGCTCACCTTTCCCCTTTGGGAGCCTTGCGGATTTGAATAGATGACCATCGATGTAAAAGTGGTAGGTCCTGTCACCGTTTGGGTGTTCCCGATGGGTGACTTCGTGCTTGAGGAAGTGGTGAGAGTTTTTTGAGCTGGTCCCTACCCTGACTTCGCAAGCACTATGTTTTTTGACTCCATAGGACTTATTGCCGTTAGCATAAGCACACGAATTGATGATGTTCCATATTGGATATTGTCTCATTTTGATTCCTTTAAATTACGATTGTTAATGTTAAAAAATAGAGCATGAGAAACATTGAGATGATGCCTCCCAGCTCCAGCCCTAAAACGATCCATTTTTTCATAGCAATTCCTATTTGCAGATCGCAAGAATCAACAGAGCGGATCAAAAAAAAGGATCCGCCCTGGTTGATCAAACGCTTTCGATGATTGGGTTGAGGGTTTCCGCCAGCCGGACGGCGTGACGGGTTCGGTAATGTTTCCAGTTGTCCCGATCCGACTTGGAGCGATCCACCTGGGCTAACGTGTTGAACCTGGAAATTATTATTCCGATCTGTTCCTTCCTGGTTAAAGTCCAGAAAAATTCTTCTCCGCTCATAGATCCTCCTCTTCTGGATCGGGTAGTGCGTCCTTTGCTTGCTGGTTCATGTTTTCCATGTGGCTTGCCAGCTCTTTTTCTTTTTCGTCCCTTTCTGCTTTCAATTCATCTTCAAAATTTTCCATAATTCCTTTCAAGATTAGGATTGATTAAATAGCATAAACATATATGCATCTATCAACATAATCGACAATCTGTCGATATTCAATAAAAAAAAGATAATGAGTAAAGAATTGATAACAGGCGGTCAATTAACTGATATGCAGTCTGCTTTTGTCCATTCCCTGGTCTTCGATGGGAAGGGGCCAACAGAGTCCGCCAGGATCGCCGGATTTAAACATCCGAAACAAGCCTCATATCTATTGACTAGAAACCCCAAAATAATACGGGTGATTCGGCAAGAGAGACAAAAGCTTTACCAGGCGGATCTCGCCCCGCTTGCCATCGGCACGCTTCGATCCGTTATGCTCGATCCTGATGCACCAGCCTCCGCCAGGGTGTCGGCCAGCCGTACAGCGTTGGAGCTGGCAGGGGATCTTAATAAGGACAAGGGCGGTGAGCTGGCTGGGCGATCCCTGGCGGAGCTGTCACCGGATGAGCTGGCCTCGATGATAGATCGATGGGAGGAGGAGCGGTCCAGCCTTGCAAAGGATGTTACGCCCCAGGGCCAGCCGTCAGCCGTTGAAACTGCTGGGGCTTGATGGTTCGTGAGGGACTATTCGACGATCTTGAGGGGGAGAAATAAGGTTTCTGTTCATTTTCTTTGACGCCCCCCGCCCCCCGGCATACCCAGCGAAGCTGGCTTCATTGTTTAACGCCTGTCAGCACAAATTTTTGGTATTTTCGGATCTGGCGTGTTTGCTGTTGATCGTTGTCATACGCAGAAATATACTAAATGCAGAGAGTAAAAAGCCGTAAGTTCTTTCCCTCTTTCCTTCTGGCTTACGGCATCTCTCCACGCCTTTTCCGCCCACAAAAAGGAGAATGCTGATATGCCTGGATACCACACCTCGCCCACCCAGAAACGCAGAAAAAAGCGAAAAAAGAAGCGGAATTCACGTTTAGTCCGTGCAATGGGGTACAAAACCGGAAACACATATTGACCTATGGCCCAGCCACCTACCTACACACGCCAATACAATTTCAACGATTATTCGACCAGTAATCCGTCCACGCCCCACCTGGGTTCAAAGATTGACCTGGAGTTGGATACGGCAAAGACCACGCTGGACGCATTAAAGAGTAATTTAGGGGTTATCCAGCGTGATGACGGGAAGCTCCGCAATCTGTCAGTCCATACAGAGGCGTTATCAAATGCTGTATTGACGCTGATCAAGGCAACCGAAAACGGTTATGGCGTAAAAGGGTCCTGGGCCGCAAGCACGGCTTATGCGGTAGGTGATTTAGTAGAGTCTTCCCAAGCGACCTATTTATGTTTTGAGGCTCACACCTCCGGCCTCACCTTTGGGGCAAACAGCTCCAAGTTCATCCTGTTAGCAAATGCGGCCATCCAGACCACGGCAAGTGCTGTAGACACGTTAAGCGGGGATGGAACGACAACGACTTTCACCTTAACAAACAATTCTCCGTCTGGAGTGACGGATGTATTGGTATTCGTGAATGGGAGTTTACGGACCCCGACTACGGATTACACGATTCCGAGCAATACCCAGATCACGTTTCAAACGGCTCCGTCAAATGCGACCAACAATGTCATTGTCTGGGGAACGTCAACGGTGGTTGAAGCGGCAAAAGCGGCGGCACAATCGGCCCGTGACACGGCTGAAACGCACCGTGATGACGCAAATGAGCATAAAATAACGGCAAATAGTTGGGCAAATCATGTTGAAGGCACAGTTATCGACATTGATTCAACAATAGACAGCAACGAATATTCCGCCAAGGCTTATGCAATTGCAGAATCTACACCCACCACGATTTATGTAACGGTTCCAAATGGGAAATTTGCTTTTAATGGTAAAACGATTCTTACGGGTTCTGAATCTCTTTATAACGTCATTAAAGGATCAACTTACACGTTTGATGTAAGCGACACCACAAATAATGGGCATCAGCTGGAATTCAGCACATCCGCTGAAGATGCCACTCCGGATTATACCGTTACACGAAATGGGACACCTGGTCAATCTGGTGCGACAGTAAGTTTTGCGGTTCCTGCAAATGTAGCCAATACGATTTATTTTTATTGTTCTACTTCAGGGCATACGGGCATGGGTGCAACCCTTTCAGCAATTGCCGAAAGTTATGCTCCATCCGTAAGATCGGCAAAGGAATGGGCCTCCAAGACAGATGGAGAAGTCATTAATTTGGGAGCTGGTATTGGCTCCGAGTACAGTTCAAAGATGTATGCCCAGGAGACAAGCGGGGATCATTCGCATGGTGGATCCTCGAGGGGTTGGGCGCAGACGGCAAAGAACACGCAAGTCCCTGGTGCGTCATCCACCGACCGATCCGCGAAGCATTATAGTGAGGTAGCGGCGGATCACAAAACGGATGCCGAGTCAGCAAAGACGGCGGCAGAAACGGCATTGGATTCGTTTGATGACCGTTATTTAGGGTCCAAGACGGTATCTTCTCATCCGGCCCTGGACAATGATGGGAACAGTCTTTTAACGGGTGCATTGTATTGGAACACGGGATCCGGAGGCATCACTCAAGGGATGTATGTTTACAATGGATCCAGCTGGGATACATTGCGGACTTCGGTAGGCGGGGATACGGTCACCAGCTCCAGCGGGAATAACCTGAACCTGGTCACCCCATCCAACTCAAACAATGTTATCATCAACTCAGGTTCCAACTCAATCCAACTTCCTAACGTAAGAGCGTCCCAGGACAACTATGTTCTTGCGATGACTGACAAGACTACTGGTGAAACCGCATGGCAAGTCACGTCAACCGCACCAACGGTCTTAGGGGTCACTTCGGGGCAGTTAAATACTGCTGAAACATTAGCAACCCGAACGGGAACGACAACTTCAGGAAGCACCACAATATCTGCAATTTCTACTACTAATTTAGTTGGTGGTGAATATGTATATGGTGATGGAATTCCTGCAAATACTACTATCTCTTCAATTAGTCAGGCTTCAACTTCAACCAATAGTGATGGTTCAATAGTCATCTCCAATTCTGCAACCGCAAGTGCTTCTGGAGTAACTTTAAGCATCACAAGCCCAGGTGAGCCAAAAGGTGGAACCTTAGTCATTGCAGGATCAGATTTTGGGACAAACATTAGTAGTATTACTGTTGTAAGAATTTGTGCATCGGATGGTACTTCGCAGGTTAATGCAACGACATTATCAAATTTAAGCGACACCAGCATCACTGCAACATGGAATGGAACAGAGTCAGGATACTCTACGTTTTCAGGGGTATATTATGTTGAAATAGTGAAATCTGGACTAACCTCCAATCGTTTTAATTCAACCAAAAGTTTTAGTAATGATCCTACAATTTCATCCGTAACAGGAACAGGGGAAGAAGGTGATAATGTCACAGTAACCGCATCAAATCTTGGAAGCTATGGAGGTTCAGTCGCAGGAGGAGGTCAGGACAGTAACACAAAACTACTCTTAAATTTCGACAGAACTGGTGGAACGGACATAGAGGATTCGTCCAACACTGGTGGCGAGGGGCATAAGGTAATTGCAAACGGAAATGCAGTCATCAAAGCCAGCCCTTTTGGGGATGGTAAGTCAGCGATGTTCTTTGATGGGACAAATAACTATTTAAGTATCCCAGCCAGTTCAGATTTAGCTCTTGGAACAGGGGATTTTACTATTGAAGCATGGGTATATAGCACTGATTGGAGTCATGCTTCATATATTAACCTTTTTGATTTTCGGAATGGTGATCAAGACACAGATGCCTTTTGGTTAGGTTTTGAGGGAACCGAATATTTTTCAACTGATGGTCGGTTATATATGTATCATAACGGCGTAAGACACTTAGATTCTGACAATGCTGTATTTCCCACTAATGAATGGCATCATTTAGCAGTAACAAGGGTTGGGGCTACAATTACAGCGTATGTGGATGGGGTGGCAACTGGCACAACTTACAATATAGGGTCAACAACTGATTTAAGTGGTCAAAATCCTGTTTATATTGGTAGATACTTTAGTAGTAATCAATATCATTTTAAAGGATATCTAGACGAAATCCGCATCGTCAAAGGCACTGCCGTTTACACCTCAAATTTTACAGTGCCAACCAGCCGATTAACAGCAATTACGAATACCAAATTGCTGATTCACAGTGATCAGAATGTCGATAGCTCAGATTTCAATCATCCATCAACACAACATGATGGTGCTATCCCTGCTCTAGTGGGGAGTCAAAGTGCTTGGAAGTTTGATGGGGCTTCTGACCGCATAACATTTCCTCAATACTCAAATGCCTTTAATTTAGGAAATGGAGCATTCACAGTAGAGGCATATATCAACTTTATTAATCTTCCTACTACATCTGGTAGTGCGAGGTTTCATCCTATTTATAGAATTGGAGGGGTCGGCGGAAACAATCTTAATTTAGTCGACCTTATGAATAATAGTGGAACTTACCAACTCCGATACCATGATAATGTTACGGGATCTGTTTCGGTAGATTGGAGTACCCCATCTACTGGCACTTGGTATCATTTTGCAGTGACTAGAAATGGGGCTGAAGTTAAATTTTACATTGATGGTTCACAAGTAGGAAGCACACAGACAATTAATGCTTCCACGCCTATTGATGCAGAAGCAGGACCATTACAGATTGGTGGTGACTCATACGATAGTCGCTGGTTTGACGGATACATTCAGAATTTTAGATTAACATCAATGTTAGTCTACACTGGTAATTTCACGAAACCAACTCAGTCAATTAATTTAACTAAAACTTGGTCAGCTAGTAGCCCAGCAGGATATACCGTAAGCGAAATTACTTCAGGTGTAGTAGTGGCAAACACTACATCATCCAATGTTAAACTTTTAGTACATGGAGATGGAGCAAAGTTTACCGATAGTTCCTCTGGAACAACCCACACCATAACCGCAACAGGCGCATATCACAGCCAAGGCCACGGAGGAATCGCCCCTGCTATGGCATGGCCTTCAAGCCTGAAGAAGACTGGATCGGCAGGGGGTTATTTTGATGGGAGTGATGATGCTTTATCAATTACAAATTTGTCATCAATTAGTGGTGATTTTACAGTAGATTTTTGGATTTGGCCTGACAAAAGTGATGATAGTGAAACAATTTCAATATTTTATGATGGTCGTGATTCAAGCAACTCTAACGGCTTTGCCTTATCTTTTGTTAAATCAACAGGCAGATTAAAATTTTATAATGCTTCAGGATCTGCTTCATATATTATTGATGAGCCAACTGATCGTTATCTTAGTTTTTACCAATGGAATCATGTTGCGTTTGTCAGAAGTTCAAACACCTTACAGTTATATGTAGATGGGCAAGTCTCTTCTACTACTGCATCATTTAGTGCAAATTTTACTTCTACAACTGGTATGTTAGGTAGATTTAGAGGTGCTAGTTCGCATGAGTTTAAAGGGTATATTGATTCTTTCAGAATTATAAATTCCGCAGAATACACCTCAAATTTTACCCCACCCACCAAAATCTACGGAGCTATGTTTCCTACAAACCCATCCGTAGGAACTATTACAATTACGGGTGCTACAACTGATTCAACTGATATTGCTTTTACTGAAATAAATAGCAGTTTGCCCAACGGACTAACGCTGAACGACCAGGGTGCAGGAGATCAAACTGCAACGATCACAGGAACACTTACAGACGTTGTTGGTTCTGACACTACGACTTCAAACATCCGCATACAAGCAAAGGCGAATAATGATGCAAACAGGATTACAGAAGTAAACGAAAGTAGTGGTGTAGGTGCTGTAAGTATTACGAAGAAATCTGGTGGAAAACCTATTCTGTTTAATGCACGAAGATTTGCAGCTACTGGTACAGTCAGAACTATAAATGGATTTGGATTCCAACCTGATTTAATTTGGATAAAGGCACGGGACAGAGCGACAAATCACTACATTCAGGATTCTCTTAGAGGGGCGCAAAATTTATTAATCACAAACGACGTTAATGCGGAGTTTGTAAATGACCGAATAGATGGGTTTGTGTCAGACGGAGTAAAAATTACAAATGACGATGAATTTAACAAAGGGACTGGAGATCACAGTGCAATAGCTTGGGGTTGGAAGGCTGGCGGTTCACCTAGTGCTAATGGGAAGAAGATAGTCGATGGTGTTGAGTCTTCAATAACTTCAGGTGCTTCTGCTGACTATTACAATTTAACTAATGTTAAACAATCGATAAATACATTAGGTGATTTTTCAATAACGCAATACACAGGTTCTAGTAGTGACGGTTGGTTTAAACATGGGCTATCTGGTAAGCCAGATTGGATTATAGTAAAAAGACTAGGCCAAGCTAATTCGTGGCCTGTCTGGCACAGTGGTTTTGGTGGATCTGGAGGGACAGGTGAGTGGATACTATTAGACTCAAACCAACAAAAAGGCTATTGGAATGAGGGTTCAAATGGAACCGCTTGGAATATGTTTGGGACTATCGATAATACTAAAATAAATGTGATGACTAGTAGTTCTGTTAATTCAGCTTACGCACACATCTGCTACGCCTGGAAAGCGGTGTCAGGCGTATCAGCGTTTGGGAGTTACACAGGTACAGGAACTGGTGGTTTTGAATCAAATGGGAATGGTGGTGTAAATGATATGGGGTTTAAGCCCAGATGGTTAATGGTCAAACGGATTACATCTGGAGATAGTTGGACAATCTTGGATTCATTTAGAGAATCAACTACAGAAAAAACAACAGCTTTATTTGCAAACACTTCTAATACCGATACTTCATCAAGCACATACGGAATTACATTTACAACAACAGGGTTTACAATGGACTCAGGATCAACAAGTGGACATATAAATGCAGATGGGCAAACGTACATCTACCATGCCTTTGCATGAAATGACTTCTGAAATCAGCGTAAACCAGGACATCAGCATCACGCCTGATTTCATCACGCAAGATCAGGTCAAGTTCCTTGAGAACTTTTGCAGAAATATTAAGGAATGGGATCGATGCGAGGGGATCTGGGATGACCGTGGTGTGTCAGCAATGACCGACAAGGTTCCGCTGACGATCCAGCTGGCGGTGCATACGTTGTTTCGAAAGATCGAGTACAAGATCAAGGAATTTTACAATCTGGATGAGATATATGTGGACACAATCGGTTTCACCAGGTGGAGGCCAGGAGACAAGCAAAGTCCTCATGCAGATGGCGAAGAGGTGGATGGATCCGCACACCGGAATTACCCGTGGCGTAAATTCGGGTGCATATTGTACTTGAATGATGATTATGAAGGCGGGGAGCTGTATTTACCTCAATATGGGATCCAGATGAGGCCGAAACCTGGGACCTTGGCGTTTTTCCCTGGCAATGCGAAGTATCTGCATGGGGTGAAACCTGTCCAGGAGGGGCCGATCCGCTACAACATTGCGTCATTTTGGACAGACAAAAAGGAAAAAAGATACCGGAAATTTTATGACTACAAGAGTGAAAAACCAGAGGTTCCAGCGGGTCATATTGCTGTTTTGACGGAGCATCCGGACCATCACAAGACGTTGCCGGACATCCTTCACAGCTTCAAAGGGAATGTGAAGCGGGATTGGTTCGTAAAACACGCTTATCATTGCTTGCCGTTGGTTATTGGGAACCAATATGGGATTGGGATCCGGAGCATGAGCGAATTTAGAGCCACCTGGAACGGCGGACCCAAACAAAATGATGTCGTTGTGGAGTTTGAGGACAAGATGCATGAGCATCAAAAGATTGAAGCTCATTTTGGGATGGGTACGGTGACGATCCAGAACCGATTCAACTTCATGACCCCTCCTGGAGTCAATTTAATGACAATTAACCCTCCCAATCATTGGATTGACGGTGTTCAGCACATGACGGGAGTGATAGAAACAGACAATTTACGGCGTGATTTCACGTTTAATCTAAAATTAACCCGTCCTGGACACACGGTTCATGTCAAAAAGGGTGAATTTATCGGGTGTGTGATCCCGATCCCCCGATATTTCGTGGACAGCTTCGAATGGAAGGTAGCAGAGGAGCTGTTCCGCACGGAAGATGTGTGGAAGGGGCGTAAAGCCAAGTCAGATTTTGGGTTAGAACGAAGGTTTGAGGACCCAGATAAGCCGAATCGCAATGGATTGCGTTATCGGAAAGGTGTGGACATTTATGGAAATGAATTTCCGGACCACCAGGTAAGCATGAAGCGAAAATAGTAACAACCAGGGTATGGCTTATCAGGGTTTTATTGTTGATACTTGCGGCAATCAGTTTGCCGTTCAACTCAATGGCGGTAAGGGATCTGGTATCCCATACCGATTTAGAGTGTTTGAGTTTGAACCTCTATTTTGAGGCCAGGAATGAAAGCAGATTATCCCATGTTGCCATCAACCAGGTGGTTTTTAATCGAGTGGCCAGCCCACGATTCCCAGATTCCATCTGCGGAGTCATTAAGCAGGGCGTTTACATTGGAGATCACCCTGTTCGTAACTTTTGCCAGTTTTCTTGGTATTGCGATGGTAGGCATGACAATCCTGTGGATAAACTGGCTTTTTCTAAGGTTCGGGAGCTGTCCAGGTGGATGTTGATCGCAAGGAATTTCACACCCCAGCTGGTGGACAATGCAATGTGGTATCACGCCGATTATGTTCGGCCCCGTTGGAGCCATGTAAGGAAGAGAGTTTTACAAGTTGACAGCCATATATTTTACAAATGAATCCAGCTGATCATGTTTACAGATATGGCACACCCCATCCGGAACTTATGGAAGTAAACACGATTTTAGAGGTATTGAACCAGGTAGGGATCCCTGTTGCGATCTCCGTCATTTTGATGTGGTTTATCAAGTATCAATTTGATGAGTCCAGGACAGAGAGAGAAGAAGCAAGAGAAGATCGAAGTGAGAATGAACGCCAGGTGATTGAGCTTCAGCGTGAATTTAACAAGCAAATTGTTGATTCGATCAGCAAATTGACAAATGTAATAGAAAATAACACAAGAGTCGTTGAGCGATTTGACGGGAAAAATTAATGGATAAAGAAATACCATTTTGCCCAGAATGCCATTCATATCCATGCTCATGCGATGACAACATAATTGAGGAAGAGGATGGCTAAAGAAAAAACAACGGTAACAGAAAAGACAATAGATCCGCCGAAGCCCAGAACGGATCCGGCGATGAAACTAAAGTTTTTGATGTTCTGGTCCAGGCTGATAATAACGGTGCTGGCAATGGGTTTATTCGGCTATCTGGCGAGTGCCATGCTAACCATGCAAGAAGAGATGACCAGCAGTTCGAAGGACGTTCTCCTGCTTATGCTTGGAAGTTTTTTGCCTATCGTTCTAGCGATTTCAAAATTCTGGCTGGATCCTGACGATGCTCATGCTGGCAATAACAACAGCCCTCAGAAGGAAGAGGAACCTAAACCAGAAACCAAGCCCAAAGAAGAAGAGTGATAAAGAAACTGTTTGAATCATTTGGTATTTGGGCATCAATTAAATTCGGAAAGGAACGTGACATGATCCCTCCCTTTGTGATGAGTTATGCGGCCAATTTTTTGTTGGATTTGGTCAAGGACCCTTTGCAAAATTTGGCCAAGGAGCATATTGATAAGGCATTGGGTAATGCCCCAAAAGAGCTGAAAGATGCATTGGATAAGGCGGTGGACGAAGATGGTTCGCACGGCCACAAATCCCTCATGGAGATGTTGGATAAAAAATGAAACTAAGCCCCAATTTCAGCCTAAAGGAGATGTGTTATTCCACAACAGCAATCAGGAATGACATAGATAACTTGCCGAATCAGGAACAGCTGGTTTGTTTAACCAGTTTAGCATGGCAAGTATTACAACCGATTCGGGAGGAAATGGGGCGTATTGATGTGAATTCTGGTCTAAGATCCGAAAAATTGAACCAATTGGTGAACGGATCCAGGACCAGCGACCATTGTAAGGGCAAAGCGGCGGATATAGAGGCAAATGATATTGAGATCAGCAACCTTCAGCTGGCCGAATGGATTTCTAAGAATTTGACGTTTAAACAATGCATTTTGGAACACTACCACCCCGATAAGATCGGTTGGGATGGCAAGCCTGAAGGCAATCACAGCGGGTGGGTCCATGTCAGCTTCGATCCTGGTGGTGACAATCAATGCCAATTACTGACGGCAAAACGTGTAAACGGGAAGACTAAGTATCTGGAGGGATTTGTCATCGACTAAAGAAAAACAGCTGTCTGATCTGGATCGTCAGATTGAGGCGGCCAAACGTCAGAAACGGGCCATTGAGTGTAGGACCGAATTTTTGAAGTTTATCAAATTCACGATGCCTTCTCCGGAGGATCCTGACAACCTAGATTTATCGATATTTGAAGATGCGAAACATCATAGAGCTATTGCAAAGGTGCTTGAAAAAGTTGAAAAAGGCCATATCCCCCGCCTGATCGTGACGTTACCTCCCAGGCATGGGAAATCAGAGATGATAAGCCGTAGGTTTATCCCCTGGTTAATGGGTAAAGACGGTTACAGATCCGTCATTTTTGCCAGTTATAATGAGGATTTTGCCCAGGATTTTGGAGCAGATTGCAGAACAATCATGGAATCTCCGCAATACAAACAGGTCTTTCCAGGCTTCACATTCCGCAAAGGCGGAGCTTCGAAGTCAAGGGTCCAGGCTGGGCCTGGAGGAATGGCGGTTTTTGTAGGTAGAGGCGGAAGCATAACAGGGAGAGGAGGTGATTTCGTTATCATTGATGATCCGATCAAGGATGCAATGGAAGCCCAAAGTCCAACATTGCGTGAAAACCTTTGGACCTGGTTCACCCAGGTTTTAATGACAAGGTTGATGACATCCCAGGCCAGCATTGTGATTGTCCAGACCAGGTGGCATGAGGATGACATTGTAGGAAGGTTGACGGATCCAATGAATCCGCATTTCACCGAATCAGAAGCAGAAAAATGGAAGGTGATCAATTTGCCAGCCATTGCAGAAGAGGAGGATCCGCTGAAGCGTAAGCCTGGGGAGCTGTTATGGCCGGAGCGTTTCGATCATGAGTTTATGGAAGCCCAGCAACGTCTGGATCCACGGGGTTTCTCGGCTCTTTATCAGCAACAGCCGTCACCAGAGGATGGAGACTTATTCCGGCGTGATAATATTCAATACTATGAGAAACGTGATTTGCCGGAGGACCTTCGGATTTATGCGGCTTCCGATCATGCGGTTGGAGTAGACAAGACCCGCAATGATGCAACGTGCTTATTGATTGTAGGCGTGAGCCAGGATGATGATGTTTATTTATTGGATGTTTGGTGGGAAAAGAGGCCAGCGGATAAGGTGGTAAAGGCGATGCTGGAGATGATTAAGAAGTGGAAGCCTGTTATTTGGTGGGCCGAAAAGGGGCATATCACAAAGGCAATTGGGCCTTTTTTGCGGAAGCGGATGCATGAAACCAGGACTCATTGCTTAATTGAGGAAGTGACCCCCACCGCAAACAAGGTACAGCGATCCCAGAGCATAGTGGGCCGAATGGCCATGAACCGTGTTTTCTTTCCAAAGACCAGTTTTTGGACGGCAAAGGCGGTTGATGAGCTGATGAAGTTCCCGAATTCCCGCCATGACGATTTTGTAGATGCATTGAGTTATATCGGTTTGGGGTTAGGAAGATTGACAGCACCAGGGCGTATGGTTGCCAAATCAGACATCCCGAAAGAAGGAACAATGGGTTGGGTAAAATGGTGGACAAAGCAAAGTGACTTATCAGCTCAATATCAACTAACAGGCGGGTTCTAATGGCAGAAATGATCGATTCGATGGTGATGGTTGTAGAGGACCAGGAGAAGCCCGAACCTACGTTAAGACGGAAGAACCTGGTCAGCACGATCCAGGCACGGGTGGATTCTGCAAAAGCCTATCATGAGAAGGCATTTGAGCAGATGAAGAAGGACATGGATGCGGTGTTTAATGGCTTTGCAACCAAGGATTACAGCCATGATTTTTATGTAGCAAACATATTACAACGGCACGTTCAGCAACGAACCGCCGCTTTATACGCTAAAAACCCTTTGGCATTATCCAGGAGGCGTAATCGGATGGATTATGCTGTTTGGGATGAGCAAGAAGATACTTTAAAGATGGCGTATGCGGCGGTTAAAGCAATGGGTCAATCCGGTGTGCCAGCTCCAGAACAAGCCCAGATGATCGTTCAGGATTATGAGCGTGTCCAGAGCCATAGGCGGATGCTGGATAAGGTAGCAACGACCTTGGAGAAGTTGTTTGAATATTATATGTCGGAACAGGAGCCTTCGTTTAAGAGCCAGATGAAACAGCTGGTACGGAGGTGTATCACAACTGGAGTCGGTTATGTAAAAGTAGGATTCCAGCGTGATGTGGATCGACAGCCGGAGGTGGCGGCACGGATCGCAGACATCCAGGCCCAGCTGGATCACCTTCGGCGAATCGCTCTTCAGGCAAAGAAGGGTGACATTGATAAGGATGATCCAGAGATGGAAGAGCTGATGCTGTCATTAAAGACATTGGAGAATGAGCCAATGGTGACAGTAAGAGAAGGATTGCTTTTCGATTTCCCAGATTCAGACAGTATCATTGTGGATCCGATGTGTAGACAGCTCCGAGGTTTTGTAGGTGCAAAGTGGGTTGCTCATGAAATGTATATGACTCCAGATGATGTGATGGAGATTTATGGTGTGGACCTGGAAGAGGATTACACCAGCTATGATGTTAAGGGGAAGCGTAGTGATTTCCGAGATCCATTCCGGCGTGGATATTCCGCCCAGGTTTACGATGGGCATAATTCAGAAGATGCAAAAGAGGGATTGGTTTGTGTCCATGAGGTGTATGATCGGCAAGCCGGATTGCAGTATTGCATTGCAGACGGATACAAGGATTTTTTAATGGAGCCGGAAGCTCCCCAGGTTCATGTAGAATCATTCTGGCCAATCTATGCACTCGTTTTTAATGAAATTGAGCATAAAGACCGGCTTTTCCCACCTTCTGATGTCCGGCTTCTCATTCCGATGCAACATGAGTACAACCGAGCAAGGCAGGGACTTCGTGAACATCGAAGAGCAAATCGGCCCAAATATGCGGCTCCAGCGGGTATGTTGGAGGAAGAAGATAAGGCAAAACTGCAATCGCATCCTGCAAATGCAATGATCGAATTGCAAGCATTGGCGGCGGGTCAGAAGGTCAATGATGTGATCCAGCCTATACAGCAAATCGGGATCGATCCGAATCTTTATGAAACCAAGACCATATTTGATGACATTCAGCTCGTAGCCGGACAGCAAGAAGCAACCTACGGCCAGGTTTCCAAGGCTACAGCTACCGAGACAAGCATTGCAGAATCGAGCCGGACAAGTGCTTTGGGAGCGCAAGTTGATGAGCTGGATTCGTTCATGAGTGATGTATGCAAAGCGGCAGGACAGATCATGCTTGCAGAACTTTCTGAAGAAGAAGCAAAGCGGATCGTGGGTCCTGGAGCGGCATGGCCTGATTTAAGCCGTACCCAGATTATGGAAGAGATATTTCTGGAGATCGAAGCGGGTAGCACCGGAAAGCCCAACAAGGCGGCTGAATTAAGGAACATCGAAAGGATAGTCCCATTTTTGTTGCAGATCCCAGGCATTTCACCGCAATTCCTGGCAAAGGAATTGTTGAAGCGTCTGGATGACAAGATGGATTTGACCCAGGCTTTGACGGAAAAGATCCCGTCAATTGTCAGCATGAACCAGACTCCCATGTTGGGGGCTGGGGATGCAGAAGCACCACAACAACAAGGGCCAGCGGGACGTAATAACGCTCCAAGGCCCAGGCGTGTGATTGGTGGTGGATCTCCGATGGGAGGTCCAGAGTGATTTTTTTAAATTCTTGGATGTTGAAAGATACATTCTACACATATAATATAACCAACAAAGGACGGTAATGACTGAATTAGAAGCAGTCTTGGATACGGAATCGTCCCCCGAATCCAATACAGACGTAGATCCCCCAAGTGAGGACACCGCACAATCGTCAAGTGCTGATACAGACGAAGCTGAATCTACGGAATCGCTTCTGGATGTTGTTCAAAATGCTTATGACGCAACCCAGAGCGAGGACCAAGAGGAAGCAGTATCGGAATCGTCAACCGATGAGGATGGTTCTAAGGATCAGCCTGAAGTAGAGGCTTCAGAGGTTCAGGTAGAAATACCAGAAGATGATGAAACCAAATACAAGGGTGAACCTTTCAGCAAACATCCCAGGTTCCGTGAGCTGATTGCGGAAAAGAACCGTTATCGGGAAGGTGCAGATCAGTTTGATCGCATCAAGAGTTTTATGCGAGACAATGGCTTGAGTGCTGAAGATACCGTTGAGGGCTTCAAAGTGATGGCCATGATGAAGAATGACCCAGCCGAGGCATTCAAAGTCTTGCGTGAAAAACTTAATCAAGTTGGCGAAGTTGCGGGGTATAAGCTACCTCAAGACATCAAACAAAAGATTGATGACGGCTATTTAGACGAGGCTTCTGGACGGGAGCTGAGTCGAGCAAGAGCGGATCTGGCCCGTGAAAAAACCCTTCGGGAAACACGGGAACAGCAGATCCAGACGCAAGCTCACAACGCCACCGTTGAACAGATTGAAGAATCTGTCACGGATTGGGAAGACAGCATGAAAGAGTCGGATCCTGATTGGGACCTCAAAGCAGATGAATTGGATGACCGTGTAAGGGTTTTAGTAGCAGAACGGGGTCAGCCCAGTACAGAAGGAGATGCTTTGTCCCTGGTTAGGGAGGCTTACGATAGCGTTAATGAAAGATACAGGAAAAAGACACCAGCAAAACGACCTATACGCACGGCTACTGGCGGTAAACTGGGCGGATCTCTCGCACCAGAGCCAGGGTCTTTGCAGGAAGCAATGGAGCTGGCTTTAGAGCGGTAAGAGAACGTCCCTCATAAATAGGACGTTTTATGGCTTTTTCTAGTGGTGAACTTACCAATATCGCAAATGCGGCATTGGATTATTACATTGATAAGGGAACGGTTTATAGCCAAACCCTAGCAGACAAGCCCCTTCTTAATATGATGGACAAGAAGGCGGCAACTTTCCCCGGCGGGAAAGAAAACGTATCGCTTGCAGTCAAAGGTGTATATAGCACCACGGTTGCTGGCTACACTCACAACGACACCGTTTCGTATGTCAATCCGGCTAACATCCAGCGGGTAAATTACCCCTGGCGTGAACACCATTCTGGTATTTCCGTGACGTTGACCGAATTGAAAAAAGACGGCATAAGTGTCGTAGATTCTCTGGATTCTAAATCTACTTCTAATCACTCCGGAAGAGAAATGACCGCTTTGGCAAATCTCTTAGAGGACAAATTGGAAGACATGATGGAGGGATATGCCAGAGGGATGAATACGATCCTTTATGATGACGGATCCACCGATGCAAATGCATTTGATGGAATCCAGGCATTCATTAAGGATAATCCAGCGGCATCCGGATCAACAGTAGGAGGCTTGAGTACGGTAACAAACACCTGGTGGGCGAACCGTGCCAACGTAGCCATTAATACTGGATCCACGGACCTGGTGGAATTCATTCACACCGAGATACGTCAGCTTCGAAGGTTCGGAGGCAAGCCCGATATTGCGGTTTGCGGATCCGCATTCCTGGATAAGCTGGTATCAATCCTCCACGCAAAAGGCAATTACACGCAAACAGGTTGGAACAGTTCTGGATCCACCGACATTGCGTTTGCCGACATCAAATATCAGGGGATCCCTTTTGTCTATGATCCAGCAATGGATGATCTGACAATTTCAGGGAAAGACCCCGATAAGCGATGCTACATCATCGATACTTCAAAACTCAAAATGCACTATATGCAAGGTGAGAAGATGAAGCGTCATTCACCAGCGAGAGCGGCCACCAGTTACGTCATGTATAGAGCCATGACAACTACTTGTGTGCTTTGTGCTTCGCAATTAAATTGCCACGGGGTTTACGAAATCCAGTAGGCATTAACGGCGGGGTTTCGGCCCCGCTCTAATAGGACACGTTATGGAATCTTATTCTTGTAATTTAGCATTAAGCGGGAACATAGGAATGATTGTTCGTAAAGAAGGTCTTTCCGTTGCCCAATTGATTGTTCTTCGTCATATCCACGGCGATTCTTCAGTCATTGATATTGAAGAAAACGGGAAAATGGATGCTTCAGGCTCAGATCGGCAAAGGCTTGTTGATATTTATGGGGAACAAAAAGTCGCAGAAGTTTTTGGGCCTTATGGTGATCTCCCTACCAAAATAGAAGAATCAAAAATTCCAGAATCTTATTTTGCAAAGCCTGTCAATAAAGGCGGAAGGCCCAAAAAGAAGGCTCCAGCTAAAAAGGCTCCAGCAAAAACTGAAGTAAAAGAAGAACCCGCATCAGCTGAAGAATAATGGCCAGAGGAACTACGCTAGGCGAATTGATCGATGATTTAAGGGCCGAAGTAGGGCATTCCGTCCAGGCTTCTCTTGGGAAGGCAATGCGGGATGTTCTGATTGTAGTCCTTCAAAGAACCCAGCGTAGGCTTTGGAATGATTACAGCTGGCCATTTTTGCGTGTCAAAAGAGACATCAGTATGGCCACCGGACAGCGTTACTATAGTTTACCTGCGGACGTTACCTTTGAGCGGATCGAGCGGGTTGAATTTAAGTGGGGTGATCGATGGGAGGCAATGGATTATGGGATTGGGACCGAAGAGCTGAATCAATGGGATTCAGATCGTGACATCCGGAGCTGGCCCATCTACCGATATGATGCTTATGACAACTCAGGCACAACCCAGCTGGAGGTCTGGCCAGTTCCCAGCACTAATGCTGATGCTTCAACTGGGTCTGGTAATGTTCGCATTCACGGTATCCGTAATCTGGGTAATTTTATTTCTAGTAGCGATAAAGCGGAGCTTGACGATCAGCTTCTTGTCCTTTATGCGGCAAGTGAAATCCTGGCTCGTCAGAAACAGCCGGATGCTCAAGCAAAACTAAGTCAGGCCAATGCTCATTATATGAGACTGAAGGCCAGGTCATCTAAGACAGATACGTTCATTCTGGGAGGCAATGAGGTTCCAGGACGTTACATACCAAAGGGTCCTCCAGTTGTGGCAATAACTACAAGCAGTAGCTAATGCCTTACATTCTTGTTGAAGATTTTAAAGCAGGATTAGACACCAGGCGGACGAATGTTACGTCTGTTCCTGGTTCATTGGCTACGCTTACAAACGCCCATCTCACCAGGGGCGGTGAGATAGAAAAAAGGAAGGCATTTGTGCAATTGGTGACGTTACCAACCGATTCAGACGGCAATCCTGCAACCGTAGGATTGGCGGCGGGTGGTGGACAAATCTATGTTTTTGGATCGCTTCCTTCATCAGTCGTTAATTTCCCAACAGGAACGCCATCGAATGTCAACTATGTCCAGCTTCGACATCCAGAATGCGAAGCCAGTTTTAGAGTTTCATCGGATACTGGTGGTGGAACCGTGACAAGAGTTGTTGTCGATTCCGTAGACATATTAAATGCAAATGACGGATCTGGAATTGTTTCAAGCGGGGGAACCCAGGCATTAACCGCTGAAGCAATTGCAGAACAAATTAACACTTATCTGTCTTACACCTCTGGAGGTAATCCTGAATATGTAGCCACCAGCGATGGCGATAAAGTGATTGTCCGTGGAGCCATTGCGGAAGGAACAACCATTTCTGTCACAACTACGACAGGGATAAACATTGGGAGCATAGATGATTTTAAGTCTATTGCCATAACAGAGCTTTTAGGATCCGAGTTTTTTGATGGGTTTGTGTATACGGCGGCTAGGTTTGCAGATGGCAAAATCCATCATTATTGGGAAGGCCAAAACAACCCCAGCGTCACACCACCAAATCGGATCGCAGATTGGTTTGATGGACGGGCAAGAGCCAAGTTTCGAATAACAGGCGGGACAGCTGGCGGAACGGCGGCAACCGGAACAATCACAATTACAGCTGGGACAGACAACCCAGGTGATAACGTCCGTGTCATTCGTGTGAACGGAGTCCAGGTTAATGATTCAGCGGTTGCTCATACGGGTGATAACACGACCACGGCAACAGCTGTCAAAAATGCGATCAACGCAACTACTTCAGTCCCTAATTATACAGCAACCTCTTCGGGAGCGGTGGTCACCATTACGGCGAGTGCAGTAGGAACCTTATATAACGGGTATGTGATCGAGGTAGAGAACGATGGTGCAGTAACAACATCCCAGGCGAATCTGTCAGGCGGGGTATCAAACAGCATTTCAAATATTACTGTGGATGGTGAACAGATAATTGAAAATGAAGTTCCCTGGTCAACGTCAAACACCTACACCGCCACCCTGGTTGCCAAGGCAATCAATGAATATGCTTCGGCCCCAGAGTATGAAGCCAGCACGGATGGATCGATTGTCAATATTATAAGCAAGGAAGGTGGAATTGCTTACAACAGTAAAGCCGTTGTTATTACAAAAGCCGGAGATGTGACGTTTGATCAGTATGGGCTGACTACATTAGACGGCGGAGCTGACGCATCAACCTTGGCAGGATATTCACCAGGTGGTTACGTTTTGACCGTTAAATCAAAGATGCATTCGGTATCTGACAGCCTTTGGCATTTTTCGGCAATTGATAAGCCTTATGAATGGAATGCTACGGCATCCCCAGATTTTGCGGGATTTGTTAATCTATCCAACAATGCCCGTGGATCCGAGGATTTAAAGGCCATTGCCAACTATTATTCAAACCTGGCTATTTTTGCAGAACAGGCGGTTCAGATTTGGTTTGTGGACCCTAACCCTGCAAATCTTCAGCAGATCCAAGTCCTTCATAATACTGGGACCATTGCGGCAAACAGCGTGGTGGAATTCGGAGATTCAGATGTTTTCTATCTTGATTCATCTGGGATCCGATCTCTGAAAGCCAGGGACAGCTCCAACGCCGCTTTTGTTGAGGACATCGGAAATCCTATTGACTCATTAATCCAAGAAGAAATTCAAACGAACCTGGATGCATCCAGAAAAGCAGTAGGGATTTTATCGCCAAAAGACGGGCGTTATCTTCTGGCAATCGGGACAAAAGTTTATGTCTTTTCGTACTATCCCAGCTCAAAAATAAGTGCATGGTCCGTTTATGAACCTGGTTTCACGATCCAGCATTGGGCGTATGACGGTGACCAGATGCTTTGCCGAGGAGATGACAACAAACTTTATAGCCTGGGCGGAGCCAACAATACCACTTATGACAATTCCACGGTAACGGTTCAGCTTCCATTCCTGGATGGAGGGAAGCCAGCAACCAGCAAAGATTTTTATGGATTGGATGCGGTTGTGGAAAATGATTGGGATGTTTATGTATCCACGGATCCGACAGACATATCAAGCAATGAACAGATCGGGACTATTGACAGAACGACATACGGATTAGGGCGGGTGACAATGACAGGATACTCCACCCACCTGGCGGTAAAGATGGTCTGTTCGAAGTCTGGATCCGCCAAGATCGGGAACCTCGCTGTCCATTATGAACAGGCGGAAGCTGGATGAGTGAGAAGCTGATTAAGAACCAGATACGACTTGAGCCAATAGTTGGAAATGAAATGTGGGAAGCTGTCCATAAGGCGGCACAAGAAAACGATGAAGGGGTCATGGATCCAACTCATGCAGTTATCAGGGATGGCGAAATCATTGGTGCAATTTCGATCAATGTTTCTTGTGCCAGCTGGTGGATGCATACCAAAAAAACAGGATACCGAGATTCGTACACGGTTTTGCAAATTTTAGACAGCTTGATGCTGGATCGACAGATATTCAGATATGTTTTGCCATGTGAAGAGTCTAGCCCGTATCACGGGATTATGGAGCGTAACGGCTTCAAGAAAATTCTTGGAAACTGGACATTATTTGTCCGAAATCTAATGAGGTAATTATGTGTTTTGGAGGCGGTGGAGATTCAGGCGGTGATGATTGGCGGGAAGCGGAAGAAGCTCGTCAAAGAAGAATCAAACAAGGCGAAGAAAATATTGACAAAGTATTTGCCAAATTTGATGACGATTTCTACGACACAAGACGGCAAGCCTTGATCGACTATGAAACGCCACAAATTGAAGAGCAATATAAGGATGCATTAGGTCAATTAGCGGCGGCTCTGGCAAGAAGCGGATTAGGCGAAAGCTCCATAGGTGCAGATCGAAGGGCGAAGGGTCAAAGAGATTATGACTTTCAGCAACAAGAGATGTTGAGCCGAGCCGACAAGTCAGCTGGTGATGCAGAAAAAGCGATATTAGCGGCAAGAGAAAATCTTTCTACCAACAATATTGCGTTAGCCGATCCATCCAGGGCCAGCAATGCGGCAATTGCATCAGCCGAATCTTTAACCAAATTGCCAAAATATGAACCATTGTTGGATCTGTTTGCGGATCTGACTGAAGGCTTGGCTACACAAGCCGACCTGGAGCGAAGAAGGCAGAATCGTTATCAAAGTGGTCTTTTTAATACTTCCCCAAGTGCTAGAACAATAAGCTGACATGGAACGGATTGAGGTACTGGAGAATCTAAGGCTGGTCCCGTTTTTCGCCCAGACGGGAACCATTTGTTTGTGTAGTGGTAGTAGCGATCCGCCCCCGCCACCACCTCCGCCACCTCCGCCCCCTTTTAATCCTTCTGGACCTTATAAAGGAGCGGATCCGCCCCCTCCGCCACCACCTCCACCACCACCTCCACCACCACCTCCGCCACCGCCTCCTCCGCCTCCGCCTCCGCCACCACCTCCGCCTCCTCCGCCACCTCCGCCTCCAGATCCACCACCGCCACCTTCACAAAGTTTTTGGGATTATTTTTTTCCACCGCCTCCGCCCCCTCCACCAACTCCCCCTCCGCCTCCGCCACCACCTCCAGAATATGAGGGTGAGGAAGATGAGGATGATGATTCAAGTGAGCTGACAGAAGAGCAAATTCAGCAATTAATAAATGAAGCTGAAACACAGACAAATCTGGACACACCCACTAAAGAGGAAGTTCAGGAAGAAGAGATAACAGCCACATTGGATAGTCCAGGGAGCAATACACCTTCTGATAAAAGCGATCCTAATGTAAGCGGGATTGATACGTCCGTGGGATTAGTAGGTGAGCAACCTTCAGAAGAACAGGCGGCACAAGGGCCTTTAAGTGGTTTTGGGGATCCTGGTGATTATGATGGTCCATTAGCAGTAGATTCAGGCGGCGATCCTGAATTAGAGGAAGATCAGCCACCGCCTGTTCCTCCATTACCTCCGGATTGGGAACCGCCATCGGATCCCCCAGTCCCAGATCCATATACTTATCAAGAACCACCTCCGCTTCCTCCAGATAGTATTACCGAAAATATTACGGACGAAGAATTAGTAAACAGTTTGGACCAGGAAAATAAACCAGATCCAACATTAACAAACCCAGATGTGGATCCAGATCCTACTGTTCCGGATCCAGAGTTTTTTGAAGGTGGCGGAGATCCTTTATTGGATGAAGAACAGCCACCGCCTGTTCCGCCGTTACCTCCGGATTGGGAACCGCCACCGGATCCTCCAATGCCAGATGATCCTTTTTGGCCAGATGATGATCCACCTGTCCCTCCGCTACCACCGGATTATGAACCTCCGCCGGATCCACCATTTCCTGATGGCGATACCGATTATCCTCCGGATTATGTTTTTGATCCACCTCCGCCGGATCCGCCAACGCCACCACCACCGGATGACGATCCTCCACCGTCAGATCCGCCACCAGCGGATCCGGAGCTGAACTATCAGACGATGCTGGATTCTCTGAACCAAGCATTTGATGACCAGTTTACGGATGACTATTACAGCGGGTTGACGAGTGCTTATCAGACGGAATTTGGTGATGATCTGCAAAGCCAATATGATGCGGCACTCAGAGGGATCTATGAAGGTTTCAAGGCTCAAGGCCGGATTACCGAGGATGAGCTGGCAAAGGAAAAGGATCCTTTAGATGCAATGATGGGAACCGAAGAGGCGAGACTAAATACTCTTGCTGGTGGGTATCTTACGAAGCAAAAGGATGCCGTCAAAGCAAGAAAGAAGAAGCTGTCAGATGCATTAATGGGATTAACCACCCAGGAAGATATTGATGCATTCAGTTTTGATCTTTTTGGTGACGATGATTACGGGACCTTAGAAGAAACACCTGGCTTTGGCGATACTCCAGATTTTTTTACGAACTTCAACCAGGTTGATGATGATATGACCAGGACAGCATTAGAAGGTTTTAGGCCAGAAAGGACTGAAAGGCAATATACCGGAACAGGTGAAGGGCCATCTACACGACTCTCCAGAGCGGTTTCTGGAAGAGGTTCATCCAGAATAATATGAGGCAATATGTGTGATCCAGTAACAGGCGTTGCGATAGCATCCGTGGTTTTAGGACATAAGATGAAATATGACCAAGCGGAACAAGCTAGACGGAAACAGAAAAGTTTGACCCAGCGTGAAATTGCTAGGCAAAAAGCTTTGGAAGGCTTGGCTAGGGATAGGCAAAACACGGCATTAAACAAATTCGGCAAGGGTAACATCGAAAGCGAAATGCGGAATGAAGGATCCAGGCTGACAGAATTGTTTAATCAAAATGTCGGTGGTCAGGTTGCCAGAAGCCCAATGATTAAACAGCGTGGGCCGAAAATCCTGGATGATTATGAGTCCAAGGCATTTGCCAGAGCGGGTGACGAAGCCAGGACCAGAGGGATGAACCTTGCGAATCTTAATGCCTTTGGGGAAGCATTGGGGAATGTTGCTCCGGCGATGTCAGATGCCCAACGCCAACGGCTAATGTCTTCGAACTTTATGGGGGCATCCGCTGATGCATTGAAGCGGGAGCTGTCCGATGCCAGGGATTCAGCATACAGCCCGTTAGGGGATTTGCTGGCAAACCTGGGCATGGTAGGTGTGAATTACAGTTTAAAAGGTGATCCTAACAAGAAAAAAGACCCAGAAGTAATCAGCTAGAGGAAATATGCCACATCATTACTACTCCAATCCGCAACTCCCAAGGATTACACGAAATCTTAGCAGAGCTATTCTGGGATCGGCCCAGGATGACAGAGCTATTGCTGGGGCGAGGTATGATGATGCAAGGGCATTAG
>MDTA01043671.1_pt1 | contig 24613 bp, 11 predicted proteins | sample 811151 | NCBI WGS metagenome assembly MDTA01 (sample SAMN05326648, study PRJNA326480) | marine metagenome | isolation source: seawater | place: Indian Ocean: South | collected 2010
CCGCCCAGCAAGCCCAGATCTATCGTGGAATCAAAAAAAGGCAAATATCGTTCTTTTGTGAACATGTAAATACAGAAAATATTCTCTTTGTTCGACTAATTTCCGGTTTTCGCTCGAATTTTATGCATGAACGCCATACGAGTAGGAAATTTGAAATTGGCCACTTTGTAAGTGTAACACCTCCGGAGGTTATAAACAATCTTGCGTCTCCGGCGCGGGCATAACCAAAGCCGGCGGCCGGGGGGCGCGGCTGAACGGGAAAGCGAAGAGTCGAGGGCGTCCGGAACGTGTGTGTCGATCGCGAGCGCCGAAATCGGGATTGATCGCTCGGTGGGTGCGCGGTCTCACGGGCGGAAACACAACCACGCGGGGTGAACAAATGGCGCGAAGACACGAGAGCAACAACACCGCGGGGCTGGCTAGGACCGCGGCGCTGGTGATCGCGCTCGTCGCGGGAGTCCGAGGAGTGGTCGCCGATACGACACTCGCGGCGTCTATGGCGAGACCTCTCTCGGCCGCGGGTTCAGGCATCGTTACATCAGTCAAGGTCGGGTCCGCGGGCGTCGTTGCCGATGCTGCGCTGCCCACAGTTGGGGATCTGGCCGGCGCCGCGGGCGCGCACTCGCCCGCCTTTGAGGACTTCATGCGAAAGTTCGAGAAGGCGGAGACGTACTGTCCTGGATCTAAACCTCCGTGTGATGAGTCTCTGAGGCGCGAGAAGGTCTTCCACGCCAACCTCGCCGCCATCGAGGCGCACAACGCCGCTCGCGAGGGCGAAGGGTCCGAGGGCAAGGGAGGGATGAAGATGGGCGTGACACGCTTTGCGGACCTCACCGAGGAGGAGTTTTCGAAGCATCACGGTAAGGGATTCAACGCCATGGACAAGGAGAAGGAGAAAGGCGGCGGTGATGAGGCTGTTTTGGCATCGCACGCCGAGGGAGAGAAGGAGGCGGCGCCCAAACGCTCTGCCACCCCGCTGGGCGAAGTCAAGCAGATGCGCGCAAAGCTTGGTGCCGGCGGCGGCCTCAAGACCCCGAAGCGACACGAGGGTAACAGCTGGCCCCTGAACAACCTTGGTGACGATCCAGATGAGCGCAGTGCGGAGGAAATCGCCGCCGATGAGGGCATTCCCGCATCGATCGTTGAGCTCGCGCGCAAGCGACTCAAGGATGGCAGAAAGCACTGCAAGCGCTTCATGAAGTTTGTGCATCAGTACGGCAAGCAGAAGCAGTACTGCGGCGACTTGGAATCTTTCCCGTGCGAGGAGTCTCACAGGCGTGAGATCATCCTTCTGCGCAACATCGAGCAGATCGAGACGCACAACGCGCACCGCAAGAAGGGTGGGATGAAGAAGATTGTCACGAGGTTTGCAGATCTTCTTCCTGAGGAATTCGCCTCTGCGCACGCCACGTATGCCGCTGGCAACACGCTCAAGGATCACCTAGCCAAAACTCAGGAGGCGAAGAAGTCGGCGAGAGACAAGACTGGAAGGAAGACGCTCGAGAGGCAGGAGGAGAAGGCGAAGGCTGAACACGAGGAGAAGGTAGCGCTCCAGGAGCGAACAAAGACCTCGAGCATGAAGAAGGGTACACACGCCGACCATCACGCGAAAGAAGCAGCGTTGGGAGCGGCCGAGCCCGCTGAGCTCAGAGATATGCTCCGCGCGGCCCGTCAGGCGGATGCAGAGGCGAATTCCTACGGCGTGAAGATGCAAATCAACGATGCTGACATCGATGAGGATCTCCGCGAGGCCATCAGTTCTGACCTCGAATCGCAATCCACTACAGTGGCTGTGTCCAAACCCCGCTCTACTTCCCGGCTGGGAGCCATGAAGAAGGCGCTACCAAAGGACATCGATCTCCCCAAGACCTTGGACTGGAGGCAGAAGATGGATATTGGCCCTCTGTACTCGCAGGGTGCGTGCTCTGGATGCTGGGCGTACAGCACGGTGCAGGTGATTGCCGACAGCAAGCTCATTGGCACTGGCCACCGCCCAAGCCCAAGCCCGTATTACCTCCTTTCGTGCGACGAACTCGACAGCGGGTGCAACACCGGCAACATGGCCACGGCGTACGCATGGATCCAGGTGCAGCAGCACGGTATCCTTAGCGTGGAGGACTTCCCAACTGCGAGTGACAGGTGCATGGAGGCGGAGTCCAACGAAAAGGCCAAGGGCGTGACCATCGACGGCTTCTGCGAGATTCCTCCTCTGCGGGGTGCGGAGACTGTCTATGCATTGCTCCGCGCGCTCTATCAGCAACCCGTCGCGATCGGCATGAACGTCAAGCCCCTGCAGCTGTACGGTGGTGGACTTGTTACCATGGAGGACTGCCCACCGGCTTCTAGCGATCAGATCAACGCCATCAACCACGCCGCTGTCGTTGTCGGCTGGGGCGAGGACGAAGAGAGCGGGAAGCCTTATTTCCTCATCAAGAATTCTTACGGTCAGGACTGGGGTGAAAATGGATACGCGCGGCTCGAGATGGCGTACGACGGCGACTCCATGTACGGCGCATGCGGGATGTTTGCGGAGCAAAACTATCCACTCACAGATGGTCGCGACTGCACCGAGGGTTCAGAGAAGAAGTGGAGTGAGCTTCGGGGAGATGACGTGTATCTGATGCCCGATAATGTGGTGATCCTGCCCGACGGGGGTGGTATCCTCACTCCGGCGCGCATCAAGGTGTTCGGCTACGATCTCACTGCGATCCTCAAGACGGCATCTTTCGTATGCTTCGCGCTGTGCGTATTTTTTCTCGGTATCGAGATTTATTACTGCTTCGTGCCTGAGCAGGACGGAGACACCCCTCGGACGCCAGCACCGAGTCATCTGCACTATGGAGCTGCCGGCAAGTGAGGGGTAAACACACACCTTCGTAAGTGTTTACACTTAGAGAGTTGTAAATTCATCCGATAAAGGATTTGCTATTTTGGCTTGGACAAGTACACGATGTAATTGACCGCCAGGTCGTCTCCAGACAACGTCCATCTCCCCGCGACCGCGCCGTTCCTCCCGGGTGCCGGCAGCGGGGGCGTGTACACCATACCCGCCGCCTCCCTAACCTCCAGACCCGCTCTGTGCGCCACAGCCGCGAGCTCCTCTGGCGTCATGAACTTCTCGAACTCGTGCGTGCCAGGCGGCACCCACCTCAGCACCCTCTCCGCGGCCACGATCGCCAGCGCGTAGGAACGCGCCGTGCGATTCACCGTGCTCATGAACACCGCTCCTCCTGGATTTGTGAGCGCCTCCAGCTGCCGCACAAAACCCTCTGGATCGTTGACGTGCTCCACAACCTCCAAGCTGACCACAGCGTCAAACTTGGCACCGGCCGCCGCGACCTCCTCGGCAGTGGTGGCGTGGTACGTGACGCGCCGCGACATGCCGGGGTCTTTCGCCGCGTGAGCCGTCGCGATGGCGATATTTCCCTTGGCCGCGTCGATTCCGGTGACGTCGGCGCCGAGCCTGGCGAGGGACTCGCACAGGATCCCGCCACCGCACCCGACGTCGAGGATACGTAGACCCGCAAGGGGCTGTGCGGGACCGAGGTCGCCGGCGGCACCGACGCTCGTCGCTGAGGTCGTAATCGACTCGCCCGCGATGTCTCTCACTCCAGTCCCCGGCTCGATCCCCCCGTCGAAGTGTCGAGCGAGAGCCTCACGGATGAATCCAACGCGCGTCGGGTTCATCGCGTGGAGGGGAGCGAACGGACCTCGCTCCTCGTCCCACCACAGAGCCGCATCCGCCTCAAACTTGGCTGTTTCCCGCGGATCGACGGTAAATATCTTCACATCGTCTGGTTCGACTCCCGATGAAGACGCCCCCGCCGCCCCCCGCCGCCCCAACTTGGCCAGCGCGTCCTCCCCTCGAGCCACCCCTGACGGGAGCACGGACAGCGCCCCGGGATCGGCGACGGGCGCGCGCCGAGACAGCAGCCGCACCGCGCCGAGCGTCACGCGCCGAAATGACATGTGACTAACCCGAGCCTCGTCCAAGCGCGAGTTCCCAACCTGAAATCGGGCGCGACAAGCAGTGAAGGCCTCCGTTGCCACGTCGCTGTTTGTAAGGCGTGCTCACGTCGTCCCAAAATTTATCATCACGTCCCAGTGTCGGCGTGGTCGCCACACACCACGCGCGTACCGACGGACATCATGGCATGGGGTAAAACCGTCGGGGTTGCGTCCTGGGTGGACAGGCTAAAAGCGGATGACCAGACGCTCACTTCCGTCACCGTCTTTCGCGGCCGCTTATTCGGCCCAGCGGAGGCGGCGGAGGTTTGCGACGCCCTGCGCTCCAACACCGCGCTGCGGGAGTTCTACGCGTCGGGCCACGCCATGGACGTCGACACAGCCGGTAAGTTCTCGGACATGCTCGCGGTGAACGAGACCATCGAATCCATATGCATCGGCGACGCATCATTCGGCGATGATGGCGTCGCGGCGCTGGCGAGGGGCATCGCGAGTAGCGCATCCCTGCGGGCGGTGGACCTGGAGAACAAGGGCATGGGTGACGAGGGCGCGAGGGCGCTCGGAGCGGCTTTGGCAAAGTCGAAGGTGACCGAACTGAATGTGTCGCGTAATGACGCGCTCACGGACGCGGGTCTCGCGGCGGTGTGCCTCGGGGCGGCCGCGGGACGGACCGTGACCAGCCTCCGTGTTGCTGGCTTGTCGGTGGGGCCCAAGTCTGCGGCGGCGGTGTCAAAGTTGCTCGCGTCATCCGGGGGATCGTTGAGGCGTATGGACGTGACGGACGCGCAGATGGACCCGGATGGGATCGTCGCGTTAGGCGTGGCGCTTCGCGACGACGGCGGGGAGGGCTCCGGCAGCCTCGATGAGCTGGTGTTGGACGGCACTCCGCTCGGCGACGATGGCGCCACCGGACTGGCGGGGGGCGCGAGGGGACGCGAGGGGGACGAAGGGGGCGGGATGGGGGTCCTGTCCATATCCATGCAGTGGTGTGGGATTGGCGAGGCTGGCGTATCGGCCATCGCCTCGACCCCTCGCGCGTCCAGGGAAGTCCTCGTCAAGAAGCTGAATCTCAGAGGAAACAAAGCAGGCGACGTGGGCGCCAATGCCCTCGCCGCCGCAATCGCCGGTGAGGGACCCGCTGGCGGCGAATCCGCATTCAGTGCCATTGAGATGCTCGATGTGGGTGCTAATAGGCTGAGCGCCGCGGGAGCCGTCGAGCTCATCCGTCATTCCGGGCCGGTAGAGAACCTGTCGCTGTTTGGAAACGAGGCAGTGGGCGACAACGGAGCGGTGGCCATGGTTGATGCGGTTCGAACGGGAGCGGGGGGGCGGAGGCTGCGCGTCCTTGACATCGGAGGATGTGGAATAGGGGAAGAAGGTATGACGACACTTTGCGATGCCTTGATCGACCACCCGACCGAGGTGTTCCCCATGCTCGAGACGTTGGTGGTCGGGGGCAACCCCGGCGCAGTCGGCGACACCTGGGAGGCTGCTCTGGAGAAGTTAAGGCAGACACGCCCGACGCTAGACGTGGCATGGCGTGCAGCAGACGCTGGTGACAGCCAGGAACAACATCAACAAAAACACAAGCTGTTGGAGTAGTATAAACAGCAGCAGGAGCTTCCGCCTCCAAGTACTCCTTAGTTTTTAATCGAAGGTGTGACGATAGCTCAGAGCTCCCCGGTTCTGCAGTCTGCTTCGATCACAAGACTTGACTCCCGCGCGAAGAAGAGAGCGACGAATCCGGGCGCTTGAGACAGCAGGGCGAATATGATGAGTCCATAACCCCCCAGCTCGTGACGCTTAGCGACATTTCTGAGCTTCGCCCGTGCCACCTGTCTCACCGGTCGTCCCGAAGTTTCTGGCTTCAACGTGGTGCCATCCGCTCGCAGGCTTCCCTGAAAGTGGAAACCCGAATCGCCGCTCAGCTTTCTCCAGCACACTGCAGTCACCCCTCTCACAGCGATATCTCTTGCCGCGTTAGCCGAGAAGAACACGAATGCGACGATGACCGTTCTCAACCCAGCGGCGTGAATAGCGCCTTCTGCAGCACACGCAGAAGAGTGCGCGAGTGGAGCCAGTACCCGCCGCACCGGTCCAATGCAAGTTGCCTCGCACTTTGGCAGCTGATCGCAGTCGAAAACCGCGAAAGGGTCGAGCGACGCCGCATTTGTAAGTTCTTCCCCGTCTCTGCACGCTGTTTGGAACGTGGCAGCGTCCAATGTGAATTCTGATGGGTCGACACATTTAATGAAGAGCTCCGCCGAATGTGTTGACGTTGCTCGAGTGGTGTTGGCAACGTCGACGTCCAACCTTGCCGCTTCATAACGAGCCGCCGCAACAGGAGCGTGGCGCGCACATATATCACGTCGCTCAGTCGATGCCGCCGCCAACTCTTGGGACAGTCTCCGGCTTCCGCCTGCAGCGGCGTAGTTGTGTGCAAGCGAGTGGAGGTTTCGGGAGGCGAAGGTTCCATCGCACCCGGTTATGCACCCTCCACGAAATGATGCAAGAAACGGCAAGTAAGCCACCGCAATCAGAGCGATGGCGAGGGACGCTGCGACCGCCCTGACTGCTGCCATGCATGCGGGATGACCCAATGCTCCTGCAATCTTGACGAGCGTTGACTTCTTCTCTTGCCTTGCTGACTCACCACGGGTGAGATCCACGGGCGGCAAAACAGCCCCAGCTGGTGAGAGATGTCTTGCGATATGTTGAAAACTCCTGGCGAATCTGTACGCCATGTCTGCCGCTACCAGGCCGTCGATGACGGCATCTAAGGCATCCGACGCAGTTGAGAAAGCGGCAAAGTCCGGAGGGGATACTCCGAGCCAGTCGACCTCGGCAGCAGAGTCTGCTGCAGCGCCAAGTTTAGCTCTGATGTCGGCAGCACGGGTGGCGGCAACGGTTACTGGGTCTGTAGCATTGACCCGGCTCAACGCCTCGGCTGCCTTCTCCTCAACAACTCTTATCCTCTCGTTTTCAAAGGTCGTAACGAGCTCAGCCGTCTTGTTCTCGAACGCGTCACCATCAGCCACGGCGTCATCTCTGACCACTTCGGTGAAGTTTGCATTGTTGCCCCTCGGAGGGGGATCGTAATCATCAAACACGGTTGGCACCCCATTCATTATCTCGGAAACTGCCCGTGGAATCACTGACGCGTCTGCAGCGAGGTCTACTCGCACGTCGTCTGCAATTTGCGAAATCTCCGCCGACATTGCCGAGGCGCTCTCACCGAGATCCCGTACCATCCTGCTCACATCGGGGGGCACACCAGGGATTTCACCAATTTGCAGTGCCGGTGGCAATGGTGGTGTGACGCTCGGGGTCATCCCGATGTTGATGGTGTCCAGCACAGCGCCCAGTCCGTTGAAAGCCTCGAACCAAGCACCAATTTTTGCCATCCTGTCGGTGACCTCCCCAACGTAATCAACCACTGTTCCGACATAAGCCGACATAACTTCAAGTGACATTTCTCTAACCTCTTCAAGCCTATTTGCCGCTCCCAGTGCCATGGCAACAATATTAGCGCCCGCTGCGACGTCCATCGAACCCACGTTCTCGCTCAACCGCCGCGCCATCGCTGTCACACTCTTGGTCACGTTCAAATTGACGTCCACCGTGACAGCGCCCAGAAAGGCAGTTCTGTTATGCACAAACTCAGTGTCGTATGTCGTCCTCTGCTCAAGGAGGCCAAGGGTCCTGTTGAGCCTCGACTCGCTGTTCCATCTATACGCCTCGGAAACGGGCTTGAGAGCATCCTCCGGAAGGCCTATCCTCGCGCGGACCTCAGTCCTATCTTCATCCGAACACGATACTTTCCACGATATCTGGTCTGTGTCCTTTCTTCGGAGCGTTGTGACGATGATTCGTTCTATTTCTGCGCAGCGACGGGCAGTTGCTTGGGAGACCTCCACCGTGTTGTTGTTCCGTGATTCCTTGTATGAAGCTCGCGAGAGCTCCACCCTTCTTCCCTCTTGAAGCCGTCGCATGCACGCATCGCCCTGTCGAGTTGCGCACGCCGCATACTCCTCCTCTGCCCGCCTGGTTGCAACCAGCGTGGAGTTTAGCAGTTTCCTCACCGAGGTCCATGAGATCGGCGCGGGGAGGACCAGGTCTACCAGAGCGCCGCAGGAAGAAAGGGAGCTGCACCACAGGAGAGCTACACTGAATAAAGCGATACTTCCGCGCGCATGCACCCCACGCCTGAAAACATCGCTCTCTTCCTCCTTCCTCGAACAGGCCTCGCGCATCTTATTTCTGCAGACGAAGCGTCGCGTCGCCTTGACAAAAAAACCATGAAAGAAAAATGTGAAGTGCGTTCGGCCAAAAGAGCCCTTTCTCGTCGTTCCGCCCCACACCGACCCCGCAGACATGACCGCGACCGGGCCGACATCCATGTCGGCGCCGGTGACCGAGAATGTTACAGATGGGATGCACCCTTCCCTGAGAAGTTCCCTGCGAAGGAACAGCAGCGGGGCCTCGTCGCTTTCGCTAAAGACCGGGTCGCTTTCGGGGTGGGATGCGATTCGCGCATCGCTCTCTTCGCAGAACAGTAGAAGCCTAAGAGGCGGGTTGCCGCGTAAACATAAGAGCAGCAAACGTCTCCGCGAGTCATCGACGAAAGCAGTGAAAGACGCACGCGGAGGTGCGGCTGTTAAGAGCCGCAGCAGTCTCGGTTTCAGTGCGTCCGCAATTTACTTCCTCGTGCTGGAAAGAACTTGGTGGTACTGCGCCCTTGTAATCGCAGGCGTGTTTGCCTTGTCCTTGGGGGTTTGTGCACTACTTTGTATGGCAGTCGGCGGCTTCCACGACCCATTGGACTCGACCGCATCCGCACCGCTCCGTTTTGCGGCTAGTCACGTGTTGACCATGTCTTTCGGGACGGTAACTCCCGTCACGGAAGCGAGCTACGCTCTGGCGGTGACCCAGTGCTTCCTCGGCGTCCTCCTGAACGTGTTCATGTTCACCTTCGTGATTACCAAATTTCAACGGCCATTGGCCCACATGCTCCTAGCGGACTCTGCGTGTCTCTGCACCCGAGCGGGCGAGACTTTCATACTGGTGCGCATCGGCAACCTGAGGTGCAACACACTGCATCGCGCAGAAGTGACGCTCACTCTGCTTAGGAGGAAGAAGACGCCCGAAGGTGAGACATTCGTATCGAGGACAACCCTGTCGCTGCAAGAACCACCACGGACACTCACAGCGGTGGCCACGGTGGCCCATAAAATAATACCCCAGGGGCCAGGAGGCGTGTTTATGGACCTCGCGACGGGGCGAAAAACATCAGAGGAGCTCAAGGATCTTTTGCTGCAGTGCATCGTCACAGCCTACGATCCAATCTACGACGCAGAAGTCTGCGCGGTGAAGGTGTACGGCGCTCAGGATTTTGCAAGAGGCTGTGTGTATGCTGATGTCATGAGCATCGACGAGAAGGGCGAAGCGGTGGTCGACTTTGAGCGCATACATGATGTTCTGCCCCAAAAAATCAAGATTTTCCCACCTCTTAAAGACTCCTGGGACGGTCCCGAAATGAGCAGGCCAGCAAGGATGCTTGAGGTTGTCTTCGGCGGTGGTCGTGCATGTTACGGGAGCAAGGACGAGACGTTCCCAACTCTGGGTCCATTGACTGCAATGGAGCAAACGTGCAGTTATTGCTACAAGCTCGCACTGCTTCTGAACGAGGCAGACGTGGAATACATTCCGTATATAGCGAACATCAGCCTTGGGGACGACAAGCCAGACTGGCTCGAGGCTTGCAACCCGAAAAAAGAGACACCCGTCGCGCGTCTGCAAGGCAGGACAGAATGGATTGCAGGTAGTGATGTGATAATGTCAACGCTGGCAGAGACGGATGAAAGGGTCAGGGCGGTCATTGAGAGAAGAAGGGAAGACGTCAATGACAATCACGAGCAGGTTGTAAAAAAGGCCCTCATGTCTGTTCTCGGTGGAGTCATGTTCGGTCCCACTGTGGGTCTCAAGAGAGCGGTTAAAATTGGCGGCGTCGGAGTAATGCTCCTTAAAATGGTAGGGCTGGTCACCCCTGACATTGAGAAAGAAGTCGAGGAGGAGATGAAGAAGCAGATGGAGCGGAAGGGGGCAGAAAGTGAGGCATCGAGCGAAGATATTGTCGTAGATGTCGACGACGTGGATGAAGGACTGAACGTCAGATCTCTCGTGCAAACGTGCGTGTCGGAAGCATTCGACACGATCGAACGTCTCATAGCGTGTGGTCACGGCGACGAAGGACGGATGTTTCTCTGTGGCAAAGCTCCAGGGGTCATGGACTTCGGAGCAGCAGTCGATCTCGCATTTTTCTTCCAACCTTCATTTGAGGTGTTCCTCGCGAAACATGACATTCGATACAGGGTGGGGCCCAACTGCCGAGCTTGGCACGCGCGCATGACGTCTTTACCTCACTGGCGTTCGGGTATGGGCGCTGGTCACAGCGATGGGAGGGCGGCAGCCATGAAGACGATAATCACAAAATTAGTGTTGTGGTCCAAGGATCCCGGTTACCCGGAAAGGGCCGCCTCTGAGGAACTGCTGCGATCCACCATGCGAGATTTCCCCCCAGCCTACATCGAGGATACTGGGAAAGAAGAGTTGCGTTCGGATGACATGGATGCTGTCAACGGTGGAACTAGTTTGGACTCTGTGACTGCGAAGTTGTGTGTGTAAAACAACGGAAGAAGGCAACAGAACAGGCGACTTATTTTTTTAAGAGGTACTCGAAGGTACACATGATTGGCTGAGGCGCGCTGCCGGAACTCTTCCCGAGGGCTTTTTCCAACTGCTTTGACCTCGCGACCAAAACCTTCTGCGCACCCGCTCGGTGAACTGATATTCGGACTGCCATAGGCGGGCAACACGACTCTTACCCCGCCTCTATCCGTCTATTTCGTCTCGATATCCTGAAGCTGCGCTGAGCAGCACGAAGTCCGCGTCGGCGCCCGATCAAACCGCATTTTTTGAAGTACAACGATGCCCACCAAACTTTCGCTCGCGGAACAAAAGAAGAAGCTCAAGGAGAAGGCGCAGCGTGCCAAGGATCAAGAGAAGAGGGAGAAAGACAAGGAACGCGCCGAGCGTAAGGCCCAGGAGCAGAAGGACAGGATCTTTGGCCTCAAGAACAAGCATACCTCAAAGCACGCCCAGCAGTTTGTGCAGGATGTTGAGCGAAACATGAAGCAACTGCCCGGGGAGCAGCAGAAGGCGGAGGCAAAGAAACGCGAGAACGACAAACGCAAAGCCGCCGAGGAGCAGGCACAACGCGAGCTCGACGAGATGATGGGACTTGCCATCAAACAGCCCAAGGTTCCCGAGGGGGTTGACCCCAAGACCATCCCGTGCGAATTCTTCAAGAAAGGCAGATGTGCCAAGGGCTGGAAGTGCAAGTTCTCCCACGAGAAGAACACGCGCAAGGGAACTGAGAAGATCGACCTTTTCGTTGACCACAGAGACGATGCTGAGAAGGAGAAGGATTCGGACAAGATGGACGACTGGGATCAGGATAAGTTGGAGAGCGTGGTGAAGGAGAAGCACTCGGGGGAGAATCAAAACAACAAGACTGATATTGTGTGTAAGCACTTCCTGGAGGCCGTTGAGAAACGCTTATACGGATGGTTCTGGGTGTGCCCCAACGGCGGAAATGAGTGTAAATATCGCCACGCCCTACCCCCGGGGTATGTCCTCAAATCCCAGCTCAAGGCGATGATGGAGGAGGAGAAGGCCAGCCAAAGGACAGATGAGGAGATTCTGGAGGAGGAACGCGCCAAGATTGGGGAGGGCGTTCCCGTCACCCAGGATACTTTCGCTGAGTGGAAGCGCGCGCGGGACGCGAGGGTGGCACAGTCTAAGGCGGACGTCAAGCAGCGGCGCATCGATGAGGGTCGCCTGTCTGGCCGCGAGCTCTGCGAGGGTGGCTTGGTGGAAAGCGGCGGACACGAGGAGGCTGGTGCAATGGAATACATCAAGCGCGACACGTCGGCAGATGACGCCGCTGAGGCGCGGGCAAAAGAGGAGGCCGAGAGAAACCTCGCGCGTATGCGCGCGATGTTCTCGGCGTCTGGAGGCGTGGAAGGGGGCGACAGGTCCGAGTGGTTCGCGCAGGGTGGACAGGATGACGAGGATGATGATTTTTTCGTCGATGACGACGACCTCGACCCAGACGAGCTCGCAGCCATGCTGGGACACGCCGCCGTGGGAGGTGACGGACCGGCTCCGACGCTCGGAACAGACAATGGACCGGCAATCATCAGTGCCAGTAACAGGGCTCGGGCGGCGGCGGCGGCGGCTCGCCGTCGTCAGGCTGCGGGTGGTGATGAAGCGACGGATCAGGCGCTCTCTGGATTTCTGTCCCACCTCGACGGCGTGGATGGCGCACACAGTGGAAGCGGCGCGCGCATCATCGGCACGATCAAGCACAGGGAAAAACCGAAAGCGGCGAAGCCCAAAAAGAGCAGCGGCAGGAAGGACGGCAGCGATGACGAGCCCGAAGAGGAGCTCGATCCCGAGCTCGCCGCGCTGCTGGCGCGGAAGACTGACGCGGCTGCACAGTTGAAGGAAGTCAACATTCACACCGGGCTGGTTACAAAATCTGGGGCTAAGTCCAAGGCGGTGCTCGAAAAGGAAGCACGGGAGGCTGCGGAGAAAGCGAAAGCATCGAAAAACGATGACCCGTTCGTTGTTGATGATGACGACATCGACCTCGGCGACCTCGTGGCGGCGGTGAGCAAACCCCCGGCGAAAAACGACGACCCATTCGCTGTTGATGATGACGACATCGACCTCGGCGACCTCGTGGCGGCGGTCAAGCGCTAGAATGAGAAAAACAACTTGAATCCGGAAAACCAGATTCCGTCATGTATTCATCCATCGCTCACAATCTCCGTGCCCTGTCCCGCCCTCGCGCCCAAACTTGGGTAGCCGCTTTTTGCCACGTGTCAGCCCACGTGTTGTCAGCGCCGCGTGAAAATTCCAAATGATACTCTTACAGTATCACACCAGGTCATAGATACGAAGGTAAATATCTAAGATTAAGGGTTTACGAAGGTATAATGCGGAACGAGTCAGTATCTCGGAGGGGGAAGGAAAAGCATAACCGGAGGTATCGGCACTTCCTGAGGACGGCCGCTGCGGGCGCATAGGTGAGCGGGGACCACCGTTGAGAAGTTGTCAGGCCCGATGTCTCACAGCGCCCATAGGCTGTCGGAGCGACGTGGTCATCCCGTGAGCAACGCGTCGCTTGAGATCCCGTCGTCCAAAACTTGGTCCGGTTCTTCTTCCCCCGCAGATTTCGAGGGTGGACTGACCTCACCCACGTCGCGGAACATCTCGCCTTCTGGGTCGCGCTTGTCGACGTCGAAATACAGCGGGGCTAAGAATGCCGGGGTCATGCCGCGCGAGCGCTCGCCTCGCTCCCCCAGCGGCAAAATGGGCGGCCTGCTGCCCAGGCGGGGGAGGAAGAGGCGTTGGCGACGCCGCGTGAGAACCATCTCGCTCGTCGTCATGGTTCTGCTCTTCGTATACTTTTTCGGGCGGACCACGTACCAGCTCTCCTTCTTCATCAAGGCGGCACAGCAGAGGTACTGGTACCACCCGCTGGAGGTGCACCGACCGATCCCGTGCGGAACGGACACGGCTCCGCTGGACTCTATGCTGGCGGCACTCTCCCCGCCGAAAACCACGGATGGGTTTGTGGACGCCGAGGAGTACCAGACGAGCGGAGCAAGGAAGGTGCCCAGGGTGGTCCCGGGCACCTCCGACGGGGTCGTGGTCGAGGTGTTACCGGACACCAAGGACCTGAACCGTGCCGGCGGGGGAGCAGGGGTGAGGCAGACGAGGCGGCTGCTGGGAAACGGCGGCGAGGGAAAGGAGAGAGCCTCGGCTCTTGGGCGGAAGGGGGGTGCGAGGGGTTCTCGGGTGTCGCGCGGGAACCCGATGGTCGAGGGGGATAGCGCGGGCGCGCTGACAGGCGGCGACGGGAACGCTGATACCGCGGTCGAGTCGAAGCCGAGGTTCGCCATACTGACCCTGTGCGACGCGAAAACGGGTTACATATGCACGGCGAGCGCGGCAAACAAGCGGCGGTACGCAGAGCTGCATGGGTACGACCTCATCGTGGCGACCGAGGTGGCAGACCGCACCCGCCCGGCTGCGTGGTCTAAAATTTTGGAGGTGCGCAAGTACCTACCGGCGTACGAGTGGCTGATGTTCATCGACGTCGACACGCTCATCATGAACCCCAACATTCGGCTCGAAGATATTGCGGATGACTCGGTGGATCAGATAATCGGCGCCGATCACAATGGGGTGAACAGTGGGGTGTGGATGGTGAAGAATACACCGTGGATGATGTGGTTCCTGGACGAGCTGTGGGCGCAGGAACACCTGGTCAAGGGTAACTATCTGTTCCACTACGAGCAGAGGGCGTTTCACCATCTGTTCCAAACAGTCCCGTGGTCCCGGCAGAAGTCTGTCAAGGGACGGAAACCCTATCCCGGGGCAGCCACGGTGAGGGCACACTCGAAGATTGTTAACCAGTGCGTGTTCAACTCGCTCCTGCCGTGGTACGTCTCGGGCGACTTTGTGTTGCACTTCGCTGGGCTCAAGGGGGTGTGGGAGTGCGTCATCTTCTGGCACTACTTCGACCTCAGCCAGGAGCAACCGGGCATGCGGGTGACAGAAGAGCAGTGGTTTGCGGAGACGGGAAGTATCAAGCATGGAAAAGCGTCGACGCTGTGGAAATGCATGAAATTCAAGACGCTCTTCTAGCGAGTTGGGCTTAACAGTAGACGTTTTAGAAAATTATCATAACAACGCGGCAAGTCTTGGATCTGCCCTGAGCTTGGCATCCAACTCCAGGAATCGTCGCTTTGATATCTCCTCGTGACGCTCTAACCGCTGGTTGAGGATGTTGATCTTGAACGTGCTCTCTTCACATGCGCGGTTGAATTCCTCCTCCTCTGCGGGGGTCATCACGTCGCGGTCGCGTTCAAATGCATTACGGCGCTTCACCAGCGCAGCATCCTCCCGATCCAGACGACCCTTGATGATGTTTGCGCGATCAATGAGGCGCTCCTTAAGTGCGTTCAGGCACCCGTCCTTGGCCTCCGCCGCCTCTGACACCGTCAAATCATGGCCCGGGATGATCGGGGGTATGTATGGCTCCAAGTAGTCAAATCCTGCATCCTGTTCTGCTTCCTCCTCGTCGTCACTCTCCTCGGCAGTTTTGATCCTGCTAATATCGAAATACGGGCTGAGAAGGTCGATGGCCATCTCCTCCTTGGCGCGATTCATTACGATATCCTTAATTTCTCTCTCCACGTCCCGAATCTCCGACGCGATTGACTTCTCAGTGACACAAAGCGCGTGAAACTCCTCCTGGATTTCAATCTCAGTGGGTTTGGGGTCTTTGGGATTCATCAAAGTGATACTGGACGTGCCATCTTTGTAGAACCATTTCTGCGTCGTCGTGATGAAGCCCGATCCATGGTGATAGTCGACACGAATTGACTCATTCGCGATATCAAAGACCCGCTTGCTTACGCACTGATGCGGGGGCACCGCAGAATTGACAGGAAGCTCAAACTTCTGGGTCATCTTCGCAATCACAGGCGGAGGCTCTTCAAATTTCACCTTTTTCGGACGGCGCTTGGCAGGGCCGGAGGCTGCCGCCGCAGCAGCATCAGCCTCCGCCTTCGCTCGTGCTTCCTCGATGGCGCGCGCAGTTCCCTCCGGGTCGTACACGATACTGCGGTAAACCATGTGGTCGTCCCGGCCACTGAACGTCTCGGTCAGTCTCTTACCAAACACCTCATATCTGGTTTCGAGCTGGTCTGCGGCGCGCGATGACACGTAAAAATACGTCTTGCGCTCCACATCAGGGATTTCACGAATCTCCTTGATCCCGTATACACTGCCATGTTCGAAACGCTCAATCTTGGTCTCATCGGAGTGTCTGACGATGCGCTCGCACAGCTTGTCTTTTCGGCGTCTGAACGTCTCCCGCTCTTCGGACTTGTTCTTGCATGCGTCATACGAGAACGTGCACAGCTTCTCGACAAGACCATCCCACCGACTGCAGGGCCCAAACACAGCAAATAGCTCGTGAATGCATCTGTGGTACCTCGTCGTCTTGTGACCCCTTGGGCAGGTTGTGTCAAAGTCCTCTTGGGCAATCACCATCTTTGGGACCCAAGACGCAGGCATTTCAAGCGTTGCTTCCACATCAATCTCGGGCGATATGCCCACGTCCCCTTCTTCGTTCACGTCTTCGGCATCAGTCATGGACTTCCTGGCCTTCGCCGCGTTGTCAACGTTTGTGTCTAGACCTGGGGTTGTTGGAGCCTCAGTCTCCGCAGTGCCTGCATCTCCATCCTCTGTTGTTGCCTCACCGGTAGCTGCCTCCTGTTCTGCATCCTCCACCACGACAGGTATCTCTATCTCCTCGACACCGGCGCGCACGGGCTCCCATTTGGTTGTGTCCTTCAGGTTGGTGTCAAGGTTTTTTATGGCAGGCACCTGCCGAATGGTCCCGGGCTGTATGTTAACCCAGAAGTTGCTGTGATTCCACAGATACTCCAGACCTAGGTACGGCGACGCATTTATCGGGTACTTTCTCGCGGTGGTAGGCTCGATGAACACGGTCTCCGCCATTTCCCGACTACCCGCGCGCACTAGCACCCACGCATGCACCCTCCTGCCATTATATTTGTCTTCTGCTGTCGCTAAGTTAGGACGCTGTGTCAAAGATTTCTCTGGGGCCTCAGACTCCTTGGATTCTGGCGGCGTTATTTTTGCCACTTCCTCAGCCAAGAGCATTTCGTCGATCTTGCAAGTCAAATCTGTCGGTTCCTTGATCTTGTATTTGCTTGGAGCTGCCTTTTTCTTTTGCAGAGTTTTCAGCGCGTCCTCTGCGGCGGCGGCAGCAGCTGCAGCCTCGCGTTCAAGCAACGGGCACGTATCCCGCGTCTGATCATTCTCTGTAATCTCCTTTGGTGCGTATCCCATGCAGACGTACGCGTCATATCCGACGCCAATGAGCAGAGAACACAGCGCTATTGAGAAGTCAAAGCTGTCGCCAGCCTTCCAGGTCCCAAGGACTGTGTAAGGGCTCGGGATAGACTCCGGGGGCATGATGGGGTTCTCCAGCGGTTCGTACTCGAGATAGTCTGCAATGAATCTTGCACATGGTTCGAGGTCGTACAGCTCTGTGAAGGACAACTTGCTCGGGCGCACAGTGGTGCACACGAACTTGCGCACACCACACTCGTTGGGGGGGTCCAGCAACAGGTGGAACCTGTCCGGGTAGTACTCAACGTACTGCGCATGAAAATCCCTGACGTGCTCCAACATCCTCGCCTCAGCACCAGAAATGCTCACAAACCCCTGGCGGACAGCCGAAGGGAGGTCTTTGCCGGCGGAGATTGTGGTGTGCTCCACCCTAATTTTCTTCTGGTTCACCGGTCTATCATCTTCGGAGTCAATCTCCAACTCGTGGAGATCCAGCACGTTTGCCAGCTTGAGCACATCCCAATACGTATGCTCTGGCAATGCGCTTGCCTCGATGCCCATTGCCTTGGAACCAACCTGCAGCATAACTATTTGGTCGTCCGTGGAAAATCCCACCGATCTATTCTGGTTGAACTCAATCTCGGAGTCCAGCTCACCCCACTTTGGCTTGATTTCGACTGGCTCGCCGTCATGTGCAGTGACAGGTTCAGGCACCGCTGCGGGCTCCTCCTCCTCCGCCTCCGCTTCGCCCTCACTGCCCTCCTCCTCTTCATCCGCAGGCTTCGCGCTCGGATCCAAATCCAGGGAGTAAAACTTTATGATCTGTCCACCGAGCTCGTCGAATCCACCCGCGATGTACAGCTTTCCGTCTATGCAGTGCAGCAGGTGGCTGTGGCACGAAGGAGGTGGCCTCCCGACGGTGTTCACCAGGGTCCAGTGCATCTCCTCCCTGTTGCTGACATCGAGCTCATACAGATCGTTTCTCACGAAGTTATCCTGTCCTGCGTGGAGGTAAATCTTCCCGTCGCACGCGCAAATCGCCGCATCTTGCCGTGGAGACGGAGCGTCACCCTTGGTTGCCGCCTGTGTCCACTCCAACCTTTTGAGGTCCAGGAACCAGAAATCGTTGAAGCGCGCACCGGCACCTTTACCGCCAAAGAGAACCAACGTGTCCTCGTCGAGCTGGGCCATCGAGGCGCTCTCCCTAGGCGCAGGTTGCTCACCGTCTGGAGAAAGTCGGGTCCACCTGTCCGTCTCTGGGTCGTACTGGAAGAGGTCGTTGAGCCTCTTCTTCTCGGCGTCCCGGCCCCCAAAAACCAGGAGCTTCTTGCGGTTTGAGTCAAACACAGCGCAGTGCCCGTCCCTCTCCACCGGTCGCTCTCCTCCCGGGTTTTTCTTCATCCATACCATGCGATCGAGGTTGGTGACGAAAAGCTCGTTAGTCTTGCACCCCTTGTGGCTCAGTAAGCCGCCAAACACATACATGTGGTTCGCGCCGCAGGTTGTGGAGTGCCTCGACCTGAGGAGGGGACCTTCGTCCTCGAGCTTCATGCGATACTCCAGGTAGTTCCCAACTTCCGTGGCTACCGGCTTGAGACGCTCAATCTCTTCCTGGATGATTCGCTCCTCCTCCTCTTTCAGGTACTCCAGGTACCCTCGCACAGGTCCCTCCGCTTTGCTCTTTTCCGGCTCCTGCAGCAGGTTGTACCTGCAGTCCAGGTCCTTCAGGTTCTCAAGGCGGCCCATGGGGGGCGGGAGGGTCTTCAACATGTTGTTATTCACCTCGAGCCTGGTCAAGGAGACGAGGCCACTCACGGTGTCGGGCAGCGTCGCGAGCTGGCAGTTGCTCAGGTCCAGCACGCGGAGGTTCTCCATGGAGCCAATCTCGGGTGGCAGCGCGGTGAGCATGTTGTTCTCCAAGTTGAGGTAGACGAGCTTCTCGCACCGCGCGATCGCCGGGTCAACGGTGATGAGTCTATTACCTGACAGGTCGAGGTCCGTCAGCGCGCGAAGCTCAGCCACAGACGCGTCCACCGTCGACAGCAGGTTGCCGCCCATCTGAAGGTTTGTCAGCCGAGGTAGCTTGGTCAACATTGCGGGCAGGTGTTCCAGCTTGTTGTAGTCGAGCTTGATCACCCGCAGCGCCTTGAGGTCGCCGAGCTCATCGGGCAGGTCCGTGAGGTTGTTCGACCGTAGATCCAGCTCGGTGATGTTCGGCGCACCCGCCCTGACCCTCGTCGCCTGCTCGGAGGTGATCTCCGTCAGGTCCAGGTACGCGAGGCTGAGCTTACCCTTGACGCTCGCGTCCTTCAGCGCCAGCTGCAGTGCCTCGTCATCCAGCACGCCCGAAGTCGTCATCCCGAGCGCGTCTCCAGCGCAGAGGGTGGATACCCCCTCTGGACGGCCGGGAAGCGGCGCGCTCCTCTCCTGAGCCCAAACGGGAATTCCACAGACCTGTTCACCACCGGGGCCAAAACAGGAAAGCGCAGAGATTTTTCGTGGATTTTTGACAAAACGCGATCTTTACCATGTGATCGAACCATTTGTAGTTGACCATCCACTTCGTTTTCCCATTATTTCCTATTTCAGAATGTTTTCAAAGTTAGAAACGGGTGAGCTTCGTTCAAAACAGGTTCTGGTCGGATTTTCCTGGCCGGACTTTCCGGAAACCGCTAAAACCCTCGTCGACCCAGACGTGTTGCCCTCTTACACCTAGCGCAGGAAGGCGAAGGGACAGCCAAGATGCCGTCCTCCACCTTCTACAGGAGCTGTGAGTGATCAATCCCGCCCGATGTCACGCCTTCCGTCGTCGAGCGTGCGCCGACGCGATCGTTCCGCTCTCTTACCGACGGCTTGTTTTTTTCCCGCATTCGCGCTCTCTTTTTCCCGCACCCATCGCCGGCGACTGACCTTCCGCGCCGTTCTCCCTCAACAGACTCCAAGACCTTCAAGAAGCCTCGTCGTCCGTTCGAGAAGGAGCGTCTCGACAGTGAGCTCAAGATCGTCGGCGAGTATGGTCTCCGCAACAAGCGTGAGCTCTGGCGCGTGCAGTTCGCGCTGAACAAGCTCCGCAACGCTGCCCGCGTGCTCCTCACCCTCGACGAGAAGGACCCCAAGAGGATCTTCGAGGGCGAGGCCATCATGCGCCGCATGTACCGTTACGGTCTTCTGGTGCGTTCACGATTCCCATTCGATAACCACTTTGATTTCTGGATCTTCGGCGGCGAGCACGAGGCGAGCGCGTCGTTGGGCCCCGTCTGCCGGCCCCTGGCAAGCCGTGGAATCGGGCTAGGGTCTGGAGCTCGAACCCTAAAAATTGCTGAGAAAAAATTCGCCTCGCTGACCGCCACGCAACCTCACTCTCCCTCGCTCAACAGGACGAGTCCCAGGACAAGCTCGATTACGTGCTCGCGCTCACCCCCGAGATTTTCCTTGAGCGCCGTCTCCAGACCATCGTGTTCAAGCTCGGCCTCGCAAAGTCTGTTCACCACGCGCGTGTGCTGATCAAGCAGCGCCACATCCGCGTGGGCAAGCAGATTGTGAACATCCCCTCCTTCCTCGTGCGTGCTGACAGCCAGAAGCACATCGACTATTCGCTCAACTCTCCTCTCGGTGGCGGCCGCCCGGGTCGCGTCAAGCGCAAGAGGATGGCGGCTGCCGGTGGGGGTGGTGGTGATGGTGAGGAGGAGGACGAGTAAACACCCGAGCTGAGGGCCGGGGGATCTTCCACTCGGCGTCTAAGTGACGACGCCAGGCTTTGCGCGCCGATCTCACGAGAGTGGCGTGCAATTTACTAACAGTAGTGACTTGAAATACACGGGTAACTCCTGTCCACAAACGAACCCGCGCGAGAACTCCCCCTGCGCATCTTCGTCTGATCTATCACGTGCTCCCCGCGTCGCTGTTGGCCCTCCACTCTCTGTACCTCCTAAAGAGTTCGTCGTTCTCACCCATCCTTCCGGTTATGGCGCACTTGGCGTAGTGCTCAGAGTCTCGCTCGATGTTGTCGATGACGTCGTCCAGCAGGTGCGCTCGCTCCGTCTGCACGCCAATGTCCACGGCGACGTTGGTGTAGTGCACGTGAAAGTGGTAAAACTGGGGCGGGTAGTGCACAAACACCCTCACGCTGTGATCCTCCAGCCCGTACGTCTCCCTGATTACCCTCCTGCCCGTCTCTGCCATGGCACTCAGCATCGGGAGGTGCTCCCTCCGCAGGTCCCGCAAAGACTTGACATCCCTCCTGTGACACAGTCCCAGGCAGTACAGGTCCCTCGTGGATGCGTGCCCGTTCCATGCCGCCTTGGGCGTCGTGTTGTGGTCAGGGTGGGTGGTCCACTTCGGGTCCGTGTTGAGCAAAAATCCGGCATCTTCGGTCGGATCGTTGAACAACAGCCGCTCTGTCTCCTTCTCCAAGGCCAGTATCTTGTACACCCACCCGATGGCTCCCTCGGGAATGGCACGAATGTACGGCATGTGCGCACTCTCGTAAGCCTCCACGGTTTCCCTGAACGCCACGGGAGCCTGCGCTGTGTTCCTGTTTATATGTTTCTTCAGAAGCTTTTCGCGTGCGTCCTCGGACTCGTCGTAGAGGCACCCGGGGTAGAGCACGTCCACGCTCAGCCCTGGGGCGAACAAAGGGTCGAGAGCGCCGTGGTAATAACCGTACTCCATCCCGCTCCACGGCGCGCGCTCGGACAAGGAGATGGCACGGGAGAGGGCGTCGGGATCGCCGACGGGTATAGGCGGTCTCGAGAGCTTCACCACCGCCTGCGAGGAGCACCCGGCGAAGGTTCCCTGGGGAACAGAGCGAGGGTTCCGGGTCAGGTGTGGACGTCGGCGGAGTGGACTCGAGGGCGTTTTCTAATCTTCCAAGTGGTGAGCGCACCAGCAGAGCGACGACGCCGCTTTCTTTGCCATCGTTTAGCACCCGATCCACCTTGAGTCCTCGGAGACTTGAGAGTTTGTGAGGAAGCAGCGCGTTCTCATCCTCGGAAGCCATCACGGCCGAGTGACGCGGAGTGTGTGTGACACAAAAACATTTCACAAAAACTTCACTTGTTGCAGCGCGGGTGAAATGAGCAGACGCTTCTTGCATATCTTGTCAAATTTCTACATATTACATATCGACGATGCCGCAGAGATGGAAACACGCGCGACGTCTCCCCTCCGCCTCGAGCGCTTCGCCCTAACCCCTGAAGCTGACGCACCGTCAACTTTCCCAACTCTGCACTCATATTCCAACTGTCCGAGGTTGTCGCCACTCATTGTTTCTGCGCGGCGCGCTCGGCCTCGAGCTCGGCCACCGCTGCGAGATCATCCTCACTGAGATTATCCAGATCGATGATCTCATCCTGCACCATCTCCGCCGCCTTGCCGCTGTACACCTGCTCGTTGTACTTGTCCGGGAATGCAATCTTGTAGACAGTGCCAAACACGAAGATGGCACCAACGATGGCGCCCCAGGCGGGAAGGATGATGGAAGCGGCGTTCACAAAGAGCGTGTCCGCGGCAGAGGTGTCGATGCCGAAAATATCAGCCACCTGGGGGACCGCCTGGTTCACGCCGGAAACCACGGAGTCGACCGGCGCGGAGGCCCTGAGCGTCGCGGGAAGGATCGGATAAGAAACTAAGGTTCGGGTTCGATGCCGAGGAGGACGACGACGCGTAGAAAGCGCTGCGTGAGGAGCGATAAAAGGACGCAAACCCTCGAGCGAGGTGTGTCCGGTGGGTTGGGAGGTGTCGCACGCACCTGACGGTGACGGAGCGGCCGCGACCGAGCGAAGCGGGGCGCGCGGCAGGGCGAATGTGGGAGGTGCCACCGGCGGGGGCCTTGCGCGCGGCGCGCGAGGCAAGGGGCGCGCGGAGGAGCGCGACGGCGGGGGAAGATGCAATGGCGGGCATGATCTACAGTCTAAGAGAGTTTCGGAGATACACGGATGCTCTCGCAGTTGTGACAGCCGTTCGGTGACGAAGCCAACATAACATCATCACCAGCCAATAGAATCACCAGGGGAGTCTCACGAAGATCCGAGATCCAGGCTGTTGTGAGAGTTCGGTTCGCAGAAAATAACCTGAAAGAAACCACGCGAGGCCCATAACCGCAAACAAACACCGCCCAGACGGCGTTTGGGTCTCACGCGAGGTTGGAGGCCTTCAGACCTAGGAAGAGCTCGACGCGAACCGAGCTCCTCGTCATCAACATTTCGAACCTAGACCTTGCACACATGTTCGACAGCGACGACGACGACGATGTCACCGGGGTCTTGTGAGTGTCGCGATCCGCAGAACCCGAGATTCGTCCAGCATTCCCCGCCGACCGATTCCCTGATCGCGACACTCGGCGCTCCCGGATACCCCGTAGCTGACCGTGCGCCTTCCCTCCCGCTCCGCCGTATCCTCGCAGCCCCCTCCATGATGCCGCCGAAGCTGGAGACGCCGAATTGCTTGCCAAGCTCCTCTCCAAGGAGGAGAAGGACGGTGAATTCAACCCGGTGGGTGTCCCCACAATCACCGACAGCGCGCGCAAATAAAATACCCCGAGGAGCCAAAATCCCCTCCCAAGCTCTCGATAACGATCTGACCCTCGCTCCCGCTCCCGCTCTCGCTCGCAGGAGGAGGAAGAGGAAGAAGAAGATGACGATGTTGACCCCAACGAGAGAGACCGCGACGGTTGCACTCCGCTCCACGTAGCCCTGCTTAACGGGCAGGTTGAGTGCGCGAGGATGATGCTGGAGGCTGGCTCGGAGACATACATCACCCTCGAGGGTTCACCGGCGCTGCACGTTGCGATCGCCGCAGGATCCCTACCTCACTTTGCCGACGCCACTGCTGAATGCGTGGCACTGCTCGTCGAGAAGGAGGCGGACGTGTTCGCGACGGATGACTACGGCAAGTCGGCACTTCACCTCGCCGCCGGCCACGGGCTGACAAAGTGCGTCGCGCATCTCCTTGAGCTCTATCCCACGGACGGGGGCGAGGTCGGGGAGGACGGCGAGCCGATGCTCGATCCGATCAACGCCAGGGATAAGTACGGCTGGACACCGCTGCACCACGCATGCTATGCGGGACACGCGGACTGCGCTGAAGCGCTCATCGGCAAGGGTGCTGACGTCGCCAAGTGCACCAAGGCGGGGGCCACCGCGCTGCACGCCGCTGTGGTCGGTCGCGACCTCGCCACGGTTCAAGCGGTCCTCGCGGGCAGCAAGGGCGGCGATGAACTCGTCGGCGCCGTGTGCAGCCTCGGAAGGACCGCGCTGAACATGGCAGAGGCGAAGGGTTACCCGCAGATTGCGGCGCTCCTCCGGGGCGAGGACCCGAGTACAGTTGAGCCCGCGCCAGCCGCACCGCCGCCGGTCATCATCGCCCCGGACGAGTGCTTCTTGCACCACACGTGCGGTCCCATAACAAGGTCGAGTAACAACGTGCCGCCGGAGAACGTGAACCGCCTTGAGACGCTGATGCACAAGAAACGAGGTATTCTTCGCGCGTCTGAATTCTCCTGCGTTGAAGTCGTTTCGGAGGTGAGGCCGGCAACCATGGCCGATGTGCTCAGGGTTCACGAATATCCCTACGTTCGCAAGGTCCAGCGCATATGCGAACGTATCCCCGCATGGCACACCGCCCCGAA
>MDTA01002125.1_pt1 | contig 24598 bp, 23 predicted proteins | sample 811151 | NCBI WGS metagenome assembly MDTA01 (sample SAMN05326648, study PRJNA326480) | marine metagenome | isolation source: seawater | place: Indian Ocean: South | collected 2010
ATGCAATAAGTTCTCCAAGAAGCATATTTAGAATTTAAAATTTTAAAGAAAATATTATCTAATTTCTTGAAATTTTTAATTGTATAATAATTCATTTATAATTTAGAACTAAAATTTAAATCTTCTTTTTTTTAAATATAAAATTTTCTAATATGAGAATATCTAATCCAGAATTCTCAAAAACATAAAGAGCATCGATAGCGTTTCTTACAACCGGTAATCCGTGGAGATTCAAACTTGTGTTTAATAACGCTCCTACTCCTGTAATTTTTTTAAATGAATTAATTATTTCGTAATATTCAGGATTATCTTCTTTAGATAACATTTGAGGTCTCGCAGTAAAATCTGCTGGATGTATTGCCGCTTTTAGCACATCTCTACCTTTTTTGGTTGTATCAAAAGCCATAGACATAAATCTTGCCTCAATTTTTTTTGGGTTAATTATAAATTTTTTAAAATCTTCCTTTAAAATAGTTGGAGTAAATGGCATCCAAAAATCTCTTTTTTTTATTTTAAAGTTAATCTTGTTTATATTTTCCGAAAATCTTGGGTCACACAAAATAGATCTATTACCTAAAGATCTTAATCCGAATTCCATCCTTCCTGAACAACGACCAATTACCGCTCCGTTTGATATTTCAATCGCTACATCTCTGGGTTTAAAAGAGCTTTTAACAATGTATTTTTTGTTTAATTTTTTTTTATTTATTAGAAATTTAATTTCACTAATATTTAGCTTTGAGCCTAGGTACATTGAATTTATTGGATGAATATTTTTTTTATATTTTAATAGATTAACAGCACTGAAATAACAGGCTCCTGTTGAAATAGTTGTATCTCCGGCAGCAGGTGGAACAAAAATTTTCTTAATTTTTTTATTTTTAGATAAGTATAATGCTGCTTTAATATTTTGAGCTACTCCACCCGAAAAATAAAAATTTTTTAAATTAAGTTTTTTATTACAAGCCAAAAACCAATCTTCTAATTTTCTTTCTAAAAATTTTTGCAAAGCACCGGCAATACCGTCGAATCTACTGCTTTTAAATTTTTCTTTGAAGTGAAAAAATAAATCTTTTGGTTTTTTATCAAAAACGATATTAAGACCCTTAATTTTTAATACTTTTTCAAAAATTTGATAACATTTTGAAATTTCATACTTTGATGCATATGGTGCAAGACCCATAACTTTATACTCATGATGATTAGGCTTCATTCCTAAAAGAAGAGTTATATATTGATAAATATGTCCGAGATGATTTTCTTTGTTAAAAGAAATCAAATTGAATTTATTATTTTTAACTGTAGAAACCGAACCATTTGAATAGTCTCCAATTCCTTCAGAAGTAATTGCTATTCCATCTTTTCTGTCAGGGAAAAAATAATATGAATAATATTTGTGACAATCCTCATGATAGATAAATTTAATTTTATCTTTGTCAATTTTTAAATGTTTTGATATTGAATTATGCCTTTCAATAGTAAATCTTTTTAATTCTTTTAAGTCCATATACCCTCGAGCACTATTTGAATAATTATAGTATTTATCGTAATTCTTAATTCTACGCTTAAACAAGTTCCAATAATTTACTTTTCGCTTATTAAATTTTATAGGCTTCCAAAATTTTTCTTGTTCAAAAATCCAGTCGGAAACAGAAAATTGAGCGTTTCGTTTAATTTTTAATAAAACAGGATTTAAATATAAACTTCCTACAGCTACTAAATCTATGTCTGATGATTTCAGTTTTGAAAATTTAAACATATCCTCGATAGCTCTCTTTGGGTATCCATAGTCTCCTTTTAACCTTGAAAATCTTTCTTCCTGAGCGGCGTAGACAATTTTTCCGTTCACCATTAGAGAAACAGAGCAATCATGACCATCATGTATACCGATTATTTTCATTGTTTTACTAAAATTTTTTGAAGATCTGATAGCACATTAATTCTTTTTTTGCTAAAATTTGAATTAAATTTTTTTACAGTTTTTTGAACATCGTTTGAATTCCACCATGAATGTATTCCTTTCTCCCATATTTTTTCAATAAATTTAGATGCATGCTTAGGGTCATCAAAAAAAATATTATTTTTTTTTAAATCTGAAAAAATATCCTTACTTGTGTTACTCAATTGTTTTTTATTTAAAATTATTATTGATGGAATATTTAAATACATAGTTTCTAATAAAGATGTAGAGTACATTGAATGAACTATAATTTTCGAATTATTATACAAACTAAAAATATTTGTTTTATTATCAACTTTAAAATTTTTAATTAAAGTTCCAAAAAAGTCTATTTTTTTTATATCTGTATTAGGCATTCCTCTTATTAACGTATTCTCTTGAATATTCTTAGGTAAATTAAATAAAAAATTTGAGTAAAACTTAACTGTCTCAACGAAATCGATAGACCATAGTCCACTTGAATTTATAAAAGTACTATATTTATGTCTAGTATTACTTATAAAAATAAGAAATTTTTTTTTATTTGAGAAAATATTTTTTTTTTTATCAAGATTAAGAGTGTTACCAAATTTTAGTATCTTTTTATTTGAGTTACTCCAACCATAGCTTAAATATTTATCGCAAACTTCAATTTCGTAATCTGTATTAAAATGTGTTTTCGTAATTCCGTAAACGCCTCCATGCTGAGCATAAATTATTTTTGTATTTCCCTCTTTTTTTAAAGCGCAATAATAATTCATTGCCGAGTTTCCCCATAAGCTTAACGCTGAAAATATTTTCTTTGGTTTTTTTGGTAAATTTTTATTATTATTTACTAGTTTTTCTAATTCATTAAATTTTTCTAAAAATACTAATGGCATCTGACTACAAAATATTTTTGATAAGTAATTTTCGAATTTTCCCTTCGTTTTTATTTTTTTAATTAGGGACTCTCTTAATTTTTTGTTAAAATCTCTTTTTTTTATATTAAGTTTGACATCATCAAAAAAAGGTATTTGACCTAATTTCAAACATAATAAAAATTCTCTTTTCATGCCTAAATACGTTTTATAAATAAAATACTTATATTTTTGTTTATTAAAAATATTTAGTAAGCTTATGATTAGATTAACAAATGATGATTTAAAGTTTATTTGTTTTTTTTTTAATAAATGGTCTTCTATTTTAAGTCTATTTTTATCGTTTATATAGAAAATCTGTTTAAAATTTTTGGAAATTCCTTGAACTATAAATTGATTCCAATAATCATTTTTAAAAATTTCTAAAAATTCTTCGGTATCTAAAGGAACTAACTTTTCATCGGTTTTAAAATTTATGACTTTAGTATAAAAAATTTTTTTTTTATTTCTGTTAATTATTGAGCTAAGAGAGTGCCATCTATCAAAAATTATCTGAATGAAGGGCAGAGACCATGGAGAAATAAACATGTACCAAAAATTTTCACTATAATTGGTCTTATGAATTGAATTTAGTGCTTTATAAATACTTTTTATGAAAATCTTATTAAGTGTATATAAATATTTTAAGTCTTTTTGAATTTGCTTTTGGTTTAGCCATCTGTGTTTAAATATTCTTACCTCTGAGTAAGTATCCTCGTAGTATCTTTTGCTAGAAAAAACATCATCAGATATAGCAAAAATTCTATTTTTTTTATTTTTTGGAAATAAATAATTGATCTGGCTAAAAAGTAAATAATTTTTCATTAAATAAATTTAAATTTAGTAATCTTAATCATTTTATCTTTTGTAGGAATCAATAAATATTTTTTTTTAATAATTATATTTTTTTTTTTTGAAATAATATTTGTTGGTTTGGCGCTAAAAAATCTTAAAAATTTGCTTTTTCTCGTTTTAAAACTAATCCATGCACCAGGATATGGAAAAGATATTGCTCTTATAAAGTTCAGACACTCATAGGAATTTTTATTATTAAAATCTAATTCACCGTCTTTATCAGTTCTTTGCCTCCAATATTTTGGTGAACCTAATTTTTTTTTATAAAGTATTTTTTTTGTTTTTTGTAAATTATTGAAAAAGTTTTTTACCATTATAAAAAATAATTTATTGGCCTTTTTATGGGCGATTTTTATGTCTTGAAAAGGTTTTAATCTAAAAAATTTTGTGTCAATTATTTTTCCCCCATCGATTTTTGAATTAATTTTAACAAGAGAAACTCCTATATTTTTTTTTCCATTTATTATTTGCCAATTTAAAGGAGAACCTCCTCTGTAACTAGGTAAAGGACCACCGTGTAAATTTACTGCAACTACTTTTGGTATAGAAAAAATTTTTTTTTTTAAAATTTGTGGATAGCCGGCAATAAGAAAAATATCTGTTTTTAACCCTTTGAGAATTTTTTCACTTTTCAAACTATTTATATCTTCTAAATATATTTTATTAATTTTTTTTGAAAAAACATTCAATTTTTTTTTCAAATTTTTTTTGCAGTAAATTATTCCTTGCGGGTTATATTTTTTCAATTTTATTAATTTTTTTAAAACAAAGATACCGCGATCTCCATTAATAAAAGTTAAATAATTCATTCAAAATTTATTATCTAAAAAAATTTTTGAACTCAAAAACGAAAACAAAAATTTACTTTTGTAATTTTCGTTTAAATCACTTTGTAAAAATTTATTAAATTTTTTTCTATCCACAAAATCAAAAATTTCTGATTTTCCGTCCATCAAAAATTCTTTTATTAATGGATCTTGATATTTTATAAGTGATTTAATTGAACAATTGAAACCTTTTTTCTGTCTATCTGTTCTAACGTCTTCAACTAATACATCTTTTAAATTATTTCTTAATATATTTTTTGAATAGCCATTTTGTATTAAATGCTCAGGTCCGATTGAATAAATTGTTTCAAAGAGTTCTTTTGATAAATAGGGCGATCTATTTTCAATTGAAAACATCATTGCATTCAAGTCCTCGTTATTTAAAATTGCAGGAACTATTTCAAAAAACATTTCGTTCAATCTTCTATTAGAAAATTGTTCCCTCAAAAATTTGTATTCCTCAAATTTTCCTTGTTCAGGATCAACTAGGTATTCAGATATATTTTTGATATTATCATAAATATGCTCATTAAAATTTTGCTTATTTAAAAATAATTTATAATTTTTAAGAACAGGATTTCTTACGAATTTTTTAATATATTTTTTCCAATAATTAAGATTTTCTTTAAAATCTTTCTTATTATAAAGATACTTTAAATGAAATAGATAGTGATCGAAATATCCAGAGTAAAGTTCGTCTGCGCCTACACCTGAAATTACTACTTTAATACCGCTTTTTTTAATTTCACGCATAAGGAGAGAATGAAGATATTGAGCTAAAGTATAGACTGGACTGTTATGATATTTAATTTGTTTAATTAAATTTTCTATAAAATTACTTTTCGAAATCTTAATTATTTGATTGTCACACTGAAGATCTTTTGCGATTTTTTTTATATTATTAATTTCATTATATCTTTTATCAGTGTCGATTATTGAGAAAGTTTTAATTTTTTTATTTAATTTTTTTACTGCTAAAGATGCTAACCCACCAGAATCTACTCCTCCGCTAAGTAAAAATCCTGTGGGGACATCTGAACGCATTCTTCTTTTTAAAGAAGTGGTCAAGATACTTTGACTTTTAAAATTTAGTTCATCCTCTTTCCAATTTCTAGATCTTACTTTAGGTGTCCAATGTTTACTAATTTTTATATTTGAATTTTCATCACATGTAAGGATGGATGAATTCTCTAAAGAATAAACTTTTTTAAAAAACGTTTCATTGTTTTTGTGAATACTCTTATATCCATAAGAAAGGTAGCGATTAATTTTTTTTTCATTCACGGTAAAATTTTCTTGTGATAAATTATGTAAAAATTTAATTTCAGATCCAAAAAAAAGTCCATAATTTGTCTTATAAATATAAAGTGGTTTTTCTCCAAAGGGATCTCTTGATAAAAAAAGTTTTTTAGTTTTTAGATCAAAAATAGCAAAGCTCCACATTCCATCGAAATATTTAAGACAATTTTTTCCGTACAAAATGAAATAATTTAAAAGTATTTCTGTATCTGAAAAAGTTTTAAGTTTAATTTTTTTTTCTAATAAATTCTTTCGCAGTTCTACATAATTATAAATTTCTCCATTAAAAACAATAATGTAATTACCAATTTTAAAAGGTTGATTTGATCTTTCTTTTAAATCGATAATGCTAAGCCTAGAATGTAATAAAAAAATTTTTTTATTATCTGAAATTGATTTACTAAAATAATCTGAAAAATCAGGACCTCTATTTTTCATTAATTTTAATGTTTCGAGTATAACCTCGCGAGAAATATTTTTATTACCAATGAAACCACTTATTCCACACATGATAAATTAGGATTTATTTTTTTGAATTTTTAAATTGTGTCTTATACCAATTAATATATTTATTATAACCTTTATGTATTGGCCACTTAGGTTTGTAATTAATTAATTTTTTTGCTTTGCTAGTCGACAGTGTCCCTCTCTTAGGCATCAGTTTATCTCTTTTGATATGCTTTACTTTTATGTTTGAAAAATTTTTCCTAAGTATATTTATTAATTTATATATTGGTTGAGCGTTACCATAAGTAAGATTAAAGGTTTGATTAAGAGCCCTTTTTGAATTAATTGCACAAATAATTCCATTTACTAAGTCATCGATATAAGTGAAATCCAGTTTTTCTAAACCGTCTCCTTGAATTAAAATTTCTTTGTTATTTATTATATTTTCAATGAAAATTTGCCCAACTCTTCTACTTATGCACCGTTCTCCATACAAAGCTGAGGGTCTAATTATAGTATAAGGTAAGCCGAATACTTGGTTATAAGCTTTAATTATATTTTCTCCAGAAAGTTTAAGAGCAGCATAAATACCAAGCGGTTTACAAATATCTTTTTCATTTACTATTTTTTTTTTAAAATTTCCATAAACCATACTTGATGAAAGAAAAATAAACTGCTTCACATTAAATAATTTATTTTTTGAATGATCTAAAGAATTTTCAAGTGTTCTTAAACTGTGGTCAAAAGTAGAGAAAGGATCTTTATTAGATTTGTTAGCATGTGAGACAGCAGCTAAATGAATAATTATTTCAGGTTTTACTTTATGAAATACTCTAGATAATTTTTTATAATCTCTTACATCAGTTTTCATCAATGGAATTTTAAAATTTTTTAACAATCTAAATCTTTCTTCTAAAATCGACATTGATAAATTTGGGAAAGGGAGTTGGTCCTTATTTTTTTTTAACCATAAAATATTATTGACTTGTAAACTATCTACAATTGATACTTTGTGTTTTAGTTTCTTAAGTTTTATTGCTAAATTATGTCCTATAAAACCTGCTCCCCCAATAATTAATACTCGTTTTTTTCTCATAATTATAAATATTTTCTAAATTTTTTTAATGGCCTTAATCCATCTCTAGGATCCGCTCTAAATTTTCTCTCATTTTTTTCTTCAATTGAGTATCTTTTTTTATATGACCCCTCTACAAGTTTTTCATTATTAATGAAGTCTAGCATCTTTTTGAAATCGTTAGGTAACCAGCAATGGTGGTTTCCCTCTTTTTCTTCCCATCCGGAGCCCTCTAAATCAAAGTGTAATTCAATTAAGTCTGCTTTTTGATATTTTATTGCATTGTAAACAACAAGAGGATTAACAGTATGGTCTGACCAACCTACCGGGCAATTGAATTTTTTTCTTAAAAAACCTATAGATTTTAAATTACAACTTTTAGGTTTTGCAGGATAAGCCGAAACACAATGTAATAAACTAACTTTTTTGTTTTTCTTGAAAAGTGTTTTGTAAGCTTTATTTACCTCTCCTAAGGTCGCCATTCCAGTAGATAAAACAACAGGTTTGTTGGTTTTTGCACATGCATTTAATAGGTCCTTCCAATTTATTTCGTAAGAGGCAATTTTATAAAAATCTACAAATTTTTTTAAAGTTTCAACAGATTCTAGATCAAATGGAGTACAAGAAAACTTTATTTTTGTCTTTTTGCAATATTTATAAATTTTAGGTAAAAAGTTTAGAGGTAGTTCTCTCTTTTTTTTTTTTATTTGCTTGTTTGAAAATTGTTTTTGCATCTTTTGAAAATAATTTATTAATCTTGAATAATTGAAACTTTACAGCATAAAAACCTAATTCTTTAGCTTTATCTATAAGCATGTAACATCTCTTAAGACTTTTATTATGATTGCTTCCAATTTCGGCAATGAATTTTGTTTTATACATCATCTTAACTTTTTGAGAAATTTTAGAAGATTATTTGCAATGTATTCCATATCTTTAATCTTTAAATGAGGACCGACCGGTAAAGATATACTTCGATCACTTACTATTTCAGCATTTAAAAAGTTATTTTTATTGTATCCATATTTTTTTTTATAAAAACTCATTCTAGGGACTGGTTGAGGATAATAAATACTTGTTCCAATTTTTTTACTGTTTAAATATTTAATAATTTCCATTCTTTTTTTTGCTTGAGACTTAGATAAAATAACGTTGATACAATAAAAACTATTTTTTGATTTTTTGCTTAAACTATCTAAAACATAAATCTCATTATTAGATTTTAATCTTTTTTTAAAATAATTGAAATTTTTTTTTCTCAGATCAATAAACTTTTTTATTTTTTCCATTTGTATAAGACCTATAGAAGCATGAATTTCACTCATCCTATAATTAAAACCTACTTCTATTGCGTCGTATATTCCTGGCGTTTTTCTTTCTAAAAAGGTTTTATTTATTCCTAATGATTTTAATAATTTGATTTTATTAAATAATTTTTTATTTTTTGTAATCAAAATACCCCCTTCTCCAGTTGTGATATGCTTAGCTGGATAAAAAGAAAAAACTCCAGCATCGCCTAACAATCCAGTGTGAGTATTATTATATTTTGCCCCAAGAGAAAGTGCACAGTCTTCTAAAAGAAATAATTTTTTTCTTTTTGCGATAGCTTTTATTTTAATCATATCTACTGGGATCCCTAGAAAATGAACAACACAAATAGCTTTTGTCTTATTTGTTATTTTTTTTTCAATTTTTTTCGGATCAATATTTCCAGTTTGATAATCACAATCTACAAATATAGGTTTTGCTCCAGCCAACTCGACAGCATGAGCAGTAGCAGTATGTGTTTGAGCTGGCACTATTACCTCGTCGCCTCTTCCAATTCCAAGCGCAAAATAAAATAAGTGCATTCCTGCAGTACACGATGAAACTGTTGTTGAAAATTTTGCTTTTGTAAATTTACAAAATTTTTTTTCAAAAGCATTGGAAATTGGTCCATGAGCGTAAATCCCGCTTCTCAAAACTTTTGTTACAGATGTGATTTCTCGTTTATCTATTAAAGGTCTTCCAAAAGGTATCTTATTTTTTTTTATTTTAAAAAAATTCATTGTTGTATTTTTTCCCATCTTTTAGATTCTATAGATTTATCAATTGCAAAACATGTTGATATTGAAGAATATATATCTTGTAAACTTGGATTAAATGTTTTTTTGTTTTTAATTAAATTTTTTAAATAAGATTTTAACACTTCTTTCTTATAAAATTTATTTCTTTTATATTTTATCTCAATAGGTGATGTGTTTTTTTTTCTTGATTTAAAAAAAAGAATTTTATCAAATCTTACTTCGATAGTTCCCCTTTTGCCAAAAATTTTAAGACTGTGATTATGTGGCATAACACAAGAAAAATTTGAAGAAACTTTTCCAATTACGCCATTTTTAAATTTTAAAAGTGCAATATTATTGTCATTAAATTTATAATCAGTTTCCTTTGTAACAAGATTGTTTCCAATTGAAATTGCTTCTGTGGATACAGAATTGGTTATCCAATGCATTAGATCGATTATGTGTACTCCACCTCCTTGAACAACAGAATAAAAAGGTATTTTACCCCGCCAGCCTTTAACAAGTTTTTCTAGCCTTCCATAATTATATTCACCTTCTATACTATATATTTTCCCAATTTTTTTATTCTCAATAAGATCTTTCACCTTTTTAAACATTGGATGATATCTTAGTACAAAATTAGAAGACAATTGTATTTTAGTTGATTTTAGTAATTTTTTGATTTTATTAAGCTGAGCTATATTTTGACATAAGGGTTTCTCAATAAATATATTTTTATTATTTTTAATTGATTTAAGTAAATGGACAAAGTGATAGTTATCATAACTGGCAATTGATACCAAATTTATTGTTTTATCTTTAAATATGAAGTCTGCGTTATTAACAAAAGTAGTTTTAAGTTTTTTTGCAATTAATTTTTTTTTCTTATTGAAATCATTAATATAAAGTAGCTTAGTATTCTTATGTTCTTTAAAAACCTTTGCATGTAAAGCTCCAAAACCAACACCTATGGTAGCAGCATTAATAGTTTTTATAGTTTTAGGCATGTTTTTTAATAGATTCTTAATTTATTTAGAACTACTTTTTTTTTACAATTAAATATCCAGTATTCATTAAAACTTTCAACCCATTTGTAATTTCATACCCGCCTGTTGTAAGCGGCATTGTCCAATTGTTAATGTGCGGAGCATTTTTTACTCTAGGAATTTTAGTGTCAAATATAGGGTATTTGAAATAAATCTTTTCTATATCATTTCTTTTTTTTAAAATTTTTTTTATCATTTTTTCAGAATGCAAATTAAAATCACATCGCCAAACATTTTCACTATATTTTTTTGACTCATCATTGTAGATAATTTTTGCTGATACATCATAGATATTAATTCTTCCGTCAACAACTAGGGTTCCGTTTTTTTTAACTAAATTTAATAATTTGTTAAGGAATTTTGTTGGATTAGGGAATATAGGTAAAGTACCTAGACAAGTAACTACATCTGACTTAAATTTTTTTGTTTCTATCTTTAATACATCACCAAGAAAAAAACTTACATTTTTTGATTTTTCATTAATTTTTTTTGCACAATCTAGAAATTCCTTTGTCAAATCTAATCCTACAAAATTTGTTTCTTTCCATTGTTTAGATAAAAAGTGAATAAATTCTCCATTAGCTGTAGCAACGTCTAACCATGATTTTGGTTTCTTTGAGTATTTTTTTACATATTCATTTGCTTTTTTAAATGAGAACTTTACATTTTTAAGACGCTTTGAAGAAATTTTTGAGTATGGCGAGAATATCTGAAAAGGGGCGTAGCCTGTTCCTTTGCTTTTATTGTAAAATTTTTGTTTTTTCATATGTGAGTCTTAATATTTTTAAATCTTAAAGTTTTAATTTTTATTTAAAACCGAAATAATCCCTTTAGTTAAATTGACCACTGGAGAGAAGTGAGTATGCTGTCTGATTTTTCTTATACTAGGTTGTCTTATAAATATTTCTCTAGATAAACTTCTGTCGCTTTTATTGAATGGGACTTTTATAGTTTTAATTTTTCTTTTAGAAATATTTATCATTTTTTTTGCAAGATCTTTAATTTTGATTGGCTCATTATCGTTTCCTACATTGTAAATTTGATTTTTTTTACCTTTACTAATTATAAAACAAACAGCCCTAGCAGCATCATGTACATGACAAAAAGATCTGACCTGATTGCCTGACCCATAAATCTTTATGGGATTTTTACTTTTAATACTTTTTTTAAATTTTGATATTACAAAGTCATCTCTCTGATCTGGCCCGTAGACATTAAAAAATCTTAATATATTATATTTTAGTCCATATTTTTCATAATAAGATTTTAAATATGATTCCCCAACGACTTTACTTACTCCATAAGATGATTTGGGCATTAATTCTGAAGTTTCCGCAATAGGTCTTTTGTTTCCGTTGCCGTAAACCTCGGAAGATGATGCAAAAATTAGCTTTTTTACATTATTTTTTACGCAAGCACTTAATATATTTTTCGTTCCCTCTATATTTACAGTTAAACAATCTAATGCGTTACTTTCTGTTTTTTTTACTCCTAAATTCGCTGCAAAGTGAAGAACAACATCTATATTATTTTTTTTAACAACATTATTTATCAGTTTAGTATTCAAAATATTTCCTTTGATATAAGAAATATTTTTTTTATTTTTATGTGTAATTTTAATTTTATCAAATGAAAAAACTTTATTTTTTTTCGTGTTCAACATTTCACTTACGCTTTTACCTATTAAACCATTTCCTCCAGTTATTAATATATTCATTTAGACAACTCTAATATTAGATGTAATTTTTTTAAAACTATTCCGTGTATCAAAAATATTTTTCATATTCTTAGAAAGAAAATCATAATCGAATATATCGTGATTTGTGCCAATCAAACAAAGATCAAAAGATTTTAGAAATTTTTTATTGTTCAATTGATTTAATTTTACAAAATTTACTTTTTTAAGAGCATTTAAGGATAGACTGCTGATTAAAGGATCGCAAACATAAATTTTATTATTTACTCTTTTAACAAGTCTTTTATAAATTTTTACCACGGGTGACTCCCTTACATCATCAGAATTTTTTTTGTATGTGATTCCTAAAATTAATAATTTTTTTTTTAATTTTTTTTTTGATATAAAATTACTTACTAAATTGCAAATTTGAACTGGACGTTCATCATTAATTTTTCCTGCAAGTTTAATAAAATCAGTTTTAACTCCAAATTTATTTGCTTTATAAGCAAGATAATATGGATCAACAGGAATACAATGACCTCCTACTCCAGGACCTGGATAAAATGGTTTAAACCCAAAAGGCTTAGTCTCTGCGGCCTTTAAAGCATCAAAAATATTTATTCCCATTTTTTTACAAACCGAGTGAAGCTCATTGACTAAACCTATATTTACAGATCTATAAATGTTTTCTAAAAGTTTAGTAAATTCTGCCGTTTTAATATCATTACATTGGTAAACTTTATTTGAGACAGTTTTATAAACTTCTTTAACTATTTTTGTGCAGTTTGTCGAGTAGCCAGAGATTACTTTTGATAAATTTTTTTTTATAATTGAAAATTTTTCATTACCTGGATCTTCTCTTTCAGGTGAATAACCTAAAAAAATATTTTTACCAATTGTAAGTTTTTTTCTCTTAAAAATTGGTAAAAAATATTCTTCTGTTGTTCCAGGATATGAAGTGCATTCTAAAATTATTGTTTGATTTTTTTTAATATATTTATCAATTTGGAGGACAACGTTTTTTACATATTTCATGTTAGGCTGTTTTTTTTTATCGATTGGAGTAGGTACACAAATTATAATTACATCAGAGTGTTTAATCTGTTCAAAATTATTTGTAGGTATAAATTTTTTGTTTTTAACAAAAGACTGCAACTGAAAATTTTTTATTGTTGATATATAACTATTGCCTTTTTTTAAATCAGCTACTCTTTTCAAGTCATTATCAATACCAAATACCTTAAATTTTGATTTTAATAAAGCTACGCAAAGTGGGAGACCAACATATCCTAATCCAATTACAGTTATGTTTGATTTTCTCGATTTTATTCTTTTTGATATAAAATTAATTTTTTTATTTTTTTGCATATTTTATGTAAAAGCCAAATAATTTTTGTAGTTCAAATTTTGAACAATATACAATATTATAAATAAGTAAACATTTTAAAATTTAAACTTATATGAAATTTAATAAAAAAAATCACTTGGTTGTACTTCAGGCCAGATGTAGTTCTAAAAGATTCCCTAACAAAGTTTTGATGAAAATAAATAATTTTCCTTTAGTGGTCTTGAGTGCGAAACGACTAGCTAATCAAGGTTCAAAGGTGGTAGTAGCAACTTCTACTGATACATCAGACGATAAATTAATAAAAATTCTTAAAAAATATAAAATTGATTATTTCAGGGGATCATTGAAAAACGTTTTATCAAGGTATCAATTTATTGCAAAATCATTAAAGAATTCAGACATTATGATTAGAGCAACATCAGACAATGCTCTACCAGATGGAATACTAATTAAAAAAATTTTAAAAAAATTTAAGCAAGTTAAAAAAAGTTACTGGTATATCAATAAAAAAGACCATAATTTTCCAAAAGGATTAAGTTTAGAAATTTTTACAGTTAAAAAAATCTTAAGCCTTAAAAAGAATCTTACTAAAAGTGATAAGGAACACGTAACTAAAGCAATTTATAAAAGTAAAAAAAAATATTATCGATTAATTGATAATAAAATTAAACTAGAAAAAAATTTTTCGGATCTTAACGTTAGTATCGATACTAAAAAAGATTTAAAGTTTGTAAGAAGTATTTTTAAAAAAATTCAAAATCCTTTAAAAATTTCTTATAAAAATTTATTAAAAATAGCGATTAATTTAAAGTAATTTTTTTAAGAACCTTATACTCATTCATGTCTCTATGATTTATAATTATGAAAATTTTATCTTTAAAAAAAGCAAATAAATTTTCGTAGATTTTTTTTTCAGTTTCTTTATCTAAAGCATTTGTCGCCTCGTCAAATATTACGATAGGTGAGTTTTTATAGATTGCTCTTGCGATACCTATTCTTTGCTTTTGACCCCCTGATAAGTGAGAACCAAGCTCTCCAATTAAAGTATCTTCTTTATTTGGTAATTTATAAATAAAATCGTCTACTTTTGCTAATTTTAGACATTTAAGAAACAGTTCTTTGTTAAAATTTTTTTCATCATCCTCCAAGATAATATTTTTTTTAATTGAAGTATCAAAAAGATATATAGATTGTGGAACATAGCTAAAATTTTTGAGCCAGTCTTTAGGTAAATTTTGTATAACATTATCGATTTTAAACTTAAATTTTTGTGGAGTCTGAAGACCTAATATAATATCTATTAATGTTGATTTCCCTACACCTGTTGCTCCCTTTACCTCGATTGTTTCTCCCAGTTTAAAACTTACACTTAAGTCTTTGAAAAGATATTCATTTTTATTTGGATATTTAAATGCAACATTACAAAATTCGAATTTTTCAAATTTACTATGATTTTGCATAAGGTTTTTTTTAAATTCTTTGTTAAAATTTAAATTCTTATTATAATAATCTGTCGCTTTTTTTGAAAATTTTAAACTGTTAATCGAACTTAGTATATTGCTCATATGGGGAAGAGCTTTTATAGACGTTAGACCAAAAATGCTTAGTATAGCTATAATTTCAGAATTTTGCCTAGAGTCTGAAATTAAAAATATTGTTAAAAGAATTACAACAATTACTATCAAAACCTCTAAAAAGACTTTAGGTAATTTTGAAATAAAAGCTCTCATATAATACACTTTTGAAATTTTTGCAGCAAGTCTACGATAATAACTTTCAAATAAATCCATTTTAAGAAAAGTTTTTATATCTTTTATACCTATAAAACTTTCTTGTAATTTTTTTGTTCTTTCTATTTCAACTTCTTGTCTTATTTCTCCTAGTTTTGAAACTTTTTTCGATGAAAATTTAAAAAACAAAAGTCCGAGAGTTGCAAATGTTGTAAATGCCAAAATAAATCCTCTTGGATCTATGAATAATAAGAAGAAAAAAATGGCTATTAAAAAAAATAAGCTATTTAGAAGTTTTTGTAGTGAAAAAATTACATCTCTAATAACTAGTCCATCTGTTCTTACTCTAGTTACTAAATCTGCAGAATTGTTATTTAAATGAAAAGTATAATCTTTATTAATTAACCCAGTAAATAATTTCGTAGATATTTCTTCTTGCGTTTCAAAAACAAATTTACTTTCCAAGTAAAAATATATTGCTAAGATTAAATTTTTAAAAATTAGAATTAAAGCTAAGAAAATAAGAAAAAAAGTTACTGGATGATATTCATAATTTTCTAGTAACTGTAATACTTGAACAATAATCTTATTTTGTTCTAATAGTTGAAGATCATTGTTAAGCGAGTAAATTATTGGGAAAACTGAGCTTAAAGACACCAACTCTAATAATACTACAAATATATTAAAAACAAATAAAGATATAAATAGTTTTTTTTGTTTTAACTCTAAAAGTTCCCAAATTTTCTTCATAGTTTTAGTTATATATTTTTTCTATCAAGTTTTTAAAGATACTGTTTTTTTTGTTAAAAATTACAAGTGGGTCGATGTACTTTTTTTTATCTTTTAAAAATTCTTTTTCATTACAAAAATAAGAGTATTCAAGAATTTTTCTAAATTTTTTTTTATCTTTTGTGCTAGACCAAAATTTGCCATTGAATTTTTTTGTATAGAAAGATTGATTATAATCTTGAGTATTCTTTATTTTTTTTAGATATTTCTTCGAAAAATTAAGTCTTTTCTCGTATTCGTGGAAAAAAGCCACCCTTTTTTCTCGGGCCATTAATTCAGCGCCTAAAGTTGAAGAATGTGTTATAAAAAATTTAAATTTCAACGCTGATTTATAGGAACTAGCCCAATTTAAATTTTTTAAGAATGTGTAATAACCTTTTCCGAAAACTTTGTCATAATAATTTTTCTCTCTAATAATATCTTCTCGTCTACTTGATAAAACGTAAAGTTTTTTTTTATAATCTGAACAAAATTCTTTTATATTTTGATAAAAGAATTTTTCATAAGAATTTGTCAAAATTTTTCTTAATTTATTGTTCTCAAATCTAACCTGCGAGATGAAAATAACTGCTTTCTTGTCGGTTTTTTTATCTTTAAAATGATTATTTTTTAATGAGCCGGTCAAAATATAATTTTTGGTATTAATAAATTTAGAAAAAAACTTTTTACTATTTGGTCCAAAAATACAAACATAATCAATTTTAAATTTTTCAAATATATTTTTTTTAGCTTTATTATTTAAAATATCCTTCAAAACATGTAACGATAAAGTAGCATGCTGAATAATTATAATTTTTGTATCTGGAAAAAATTTTTTTAAATTTAAAAAAAAAATATTATGCGTTGTGCATGTAATTATTATTTTAGGATTTAAAAGTTTAAGTTTATTTACTAGATAGTTTTGATAAAAAGTTAATTCTTTATAAAATTTTGAATTTGTTAAAGTCGAAAATAGCACATATAAATTAATTTCCTCATACCTTGTTTTGACCATTTCATAATCAAAATTAAATAAAATTTCATTAAGGTGTATACTGGTAACAGGGTCTAAGATAGCTATTTTCTTTTCTTTAGGTCTAGAAAAACTAAATTTAATTAATCTAAAATTTCGTAGAAATTTAAAAAACATTTATATGGAAAAAAATTGATTCAAAATATAATTCCTTACTAATTTGAACCTTTAGGCATAGCTCCGCACTTCAACTTTAACGATTTTTTAAAGTTAATCATTTTTTTCTATTTAAGCAGGTTGATAAAAATTATTGCTATTTTCATCCACCGTAATTGTATAATTGCCAAAAGAAATTTTAATTTTTTTATTTCTTTTTTCAATTATTCTAAAAACTAAATTCTTAAAAGGTCCACTTAGGAACTTACCTTTATTTTTTATAATTGATTTAAAAAAAATATTTTTTACAAAACCATTTTCATCTTCAAATTTTTTGCATTTTAAAATAAAATTATCAATTTCGGTCTGATCAATTTTATTTCCGTCTAAAAAGTATTTTAGTCCTCTAGTATACAAATATTTACCCAAATCAATTTTGTTTTTTAATTTTTCTAGTTTACAAAAAATATAACCATCTAAAAGTGGTTTACTATAAGAAACCCATTTTCCTTTTATTTTTGATTTTAGTGAAAATCTTGGTTCGTAAAATGTTACATGTTTATCTATTCTATTCAAATCCCTTTTAAAAATTTCAGAACAATTTTTTTTTATTTTTGCTGTAACCCACATAACATTATTTTAATTTTTATCTTTAAGATTTGAGATATCTGAATTTTCTATTTCATTTTTAAGATCATCGTATTCTTGCATTTTTCTCTTCATAAAATTTATTGTTAGTTTAGTTCTCTCAGAAATCCCTTTTGGTGTAATTATATATTGAAAGTATTTAATTTTATCTCTTTGTCGTTTAAAGTTTTTAATTTTTATTAAACCTTTTTTTTTTAACGCCTTTAAACAATAATTTAGTTTTCCTAAACTGAAACCTAATTCTTTAGCCAATTTTCGTTGAGATAAATTGGGGTTTAAATTAATCTTTCTTAGTACATTAAAATGATCTTGATTATGTTTCATAAATATGTTCAACTAATGAACGTATAGCGTTTAATTATTGAACAGTAAAGTATAATTTTGCTGAAATCAGAGCCTTATGACAAAAAGCTCCGTAATTTAGCAAAATTAAGATAACAAAATTGTCTAAATTTGATGAAAGGCTAAGATTTAGTTAAACATAATAAATGATAGGAGAAAAAAAAATTTACATAATTGCTGAAATCGGGATGAACCACAGAGGTCATCTAAAAATTGCTAAGAAATTGATAAGAGACGCAAAAGAGTCCGGTGCAGATGCAGCTAAATTTCAGATATTTGAACCAGATACTTTAGGACGTAAAATTAAAAAAAGTTATTTTACGCCAGACGCTACAATTAAAAAATTAAAAAACTACTGTAAATTGTTAAAGATCGATTTTATTTGCTCTGTTTTCGATTACAAAAGTTTAATGCGGGTAAAAAAAATTGGTTTAAAGTTTATTAAAATCGCCTCTTCAGAAGTAAACAACTTGGAGCTCTTAAAAGAAATTAAAAAAACTAAAATACCGTCGATACTTTCGACTGGTATGTCTCGAAACTATGAAATCAGGAGAGCAATAAAGATTTTAAAAAATCCAATTCTTCTTCATTGCGTTTCTTTATATCCATGTAGTATCAACAAAGTGAATTTAAACAGGATGGTAAAATTAAAAAAAACTTATAAATTAATAACTGGTTTTTCAGATCATAGCAAAGGGATAGATGCATGCAAAATTGCTATTGCAAAAGGTGCAATGGTAATTGAAAAACACTTTACTTATAATAACAATTTTAAAGGGCCAGATCATATACATTCCTCTAATAAAAAAGAATTAAACAATCTGGTTAATTTTGCAAAAAATTACAAATTTTTTTTGGGTAATGGAAAAATAAATCCTTCAAAAGCAGAGCTCAAAATTCAGAAAATTGCAAGGAAAGGAATGTATTTTGCAAGTGATTTAGAAAAAGGTCATAAAATTTCAAAAAAAGATATTTTATTTTTAAGACCTGAAAATGGAACTAATATAAACAAATTTAAAAGCTATTTTGGAAGAAAACTAAAATCAAAAGTGTATAAATATCAAAGTTTAACTAAAAGAAATTTTTAAAAAATAGATGATAAAAAATAAAAAACCTATCTGTATTATTCCCGCTAGAGGTGGAAGTAAAAGAATAAAAAATAAAAATTTAGTAAAAGTTTCTGGCAAAAGCTTGATTGAACATTCAATAGCGATTGCAAAAAAATCAAAAATTTTCAGTAAAATTTTTGTATCTACTGATAGCAAAAAAATTGCTAAAGTTTCAAAAAAAGCAGGTGCGGAAGTTCCTTTTTTGCGACCTAAACATCTTTCCGGACCTCAAACCACAATTAAGGAAACCTTGCATGATTTTATTCTTTCGCTAGGATCAGAAAATGTTAAATACCATTGTTGTCTTTTCCCAGCAGCTATTTTAATAAAACCCAAGGATTTAAGAGTCGCTTATTTAATAACACAAAACAATAAATACGATGCAATTTTATCAGTTGTTGAAAATAAAACCTTTTTTAGAAGTTTTATTAAAAAAAAAAAATTTGTCGAATTTGTATGGAATAAAAATTCAAAAAAAATGTCTCAACAATTGAAACCAGCTTATAACGACGCTGGAGCTTTTTATTTTTTTAATACTAAAAAATATCTTCAGACAAAAAAAATACTTTTAAAAAAAACTTCAATCTATATTTTAGATAAATATACAGGTATTGACGTAGATAACACAAAAGATCTCAAATTTCTTAAATTTGCCTTTAAATTTAAAAAATCTTTTTAACAACCTAAACAAATTTTATTATTGAAATCCTCTATAATGACTTGCCAATTCCGCCGTCAAAATAAACAGTGCTTCCGGTAATGTATCTAATTTTATTATCTATTATAAATTTTACAAATTTCCCTATCTCATCTGGATTGCCAAGTTTTTTTAAAGGTAATTTTTTTTCATATTCAGATATATTTTTAATCAATTCTTTAACTCTTTGTGTCTTAAAAGGACCTGGTGCAATGTTTATGATACTAACGTTATTTTTGGCATATTTTTTACTTAATGATTTTAAAACACTACTAAATCCAATTCTTAAACTTGATGAAATTATGAGATTTTCCTCTGGCTCTTTAATGATCGAGGAAGAAATATAAAAAATGTAGCCACCTTTATTTATTTTTAATTTTCTCAATATTTCACAGTAACTTAAAAAGAGTTGTTTAAAATATCGTATCCAAATGTCATTAGTAATTTCTTCAAATTTTAAATTAGGAGGTCCGCCACTATTTAAAAATAATATGTCTGTATTATTATGCGTTTTTAAAAACTGTTTCACCGAGTAAGAGTTAGATAAATCTAAATCCTTAGATGATAATGATATCATTTTTTTAGATGATTTCTTTAAAGCTTTTGTTACTGATCTACCTATACCTTTTGAGCCACCCAATATGATAGATTTCTTATATTTAAATTTATTCAAAAATTTTAATCCTTTTATTTAATTTTCGATTAGTCATTAATTCGTTTATCTCTACCAACTTTTTTTCAATACTATTTAAATTATCTAATTCAATTGCATGAAAATCATCTGGTAATTTTTTTTTTAAGTTATTTATATATTTAGATTTTACATATAAAAAAATAAAATCATAGTTTAAAACTTTACATAAATATATTGGCATTTCGTTATTGTAATGGTGTCCATAACCTACTTTCAGTTTGAATTTTTTTTTTAATTCATCAATTTTTTTTAAATTTAAATCTTTTGGATCATAAGAAAGATTCGTGTAAATTAAATTTATTTTTGATTTTCTTCCAAATTGTCTCAAACAATTTTTTATTGTAGAATTATTAGCTACACCTAATGAAATAAAAATTTCTTTTTTGGTTTTTTTCAATAAAGAAATTAATTTTTTGTTTTTAATTCCTATCGATAGTAGTTTAAAAAAATGAAATTTTAAATTGAGATATTTTTCAAAGGAATTGTTATCACATACGGCTAATCCAATTTTTTTCTTTTTTTTATTAGCCAGTTCAATAGCTTTTTTATAAAAATCATTACTGAGTTGATGTGCATGTTTTTTGTAATAATCAGTGGTATTTATTTGAAAAGTTAATTTTTTATATTTAGAATTTAAAAAAAAATTTAAAAATTTTTTTGCTTTTTTTTCATCTCCAAGATGATTTAAGCCTGCTTCTAAAATAAAAGGAATATTTTGCACTTAAAGAAATAATACAAATTTAGTATAAAACATCAACAACTATATGAAATCTTTGGAACTCTTACCATGGTTGAATAGTAAATCTATTATAGATAGATGGCTAATAAAATTTTCTGAGTTTTTTTGTTTATATTTTTTACATTCATAATTAAGAAATGTAACTTCTATATTTTGATCTTTTAAAATTTTGCCGTCATTACCTAAATACTCCTTAGTTCTTTCAGGTGTCAAATATTGTGTCGCTCCAACTTTTTTAATCAATCCAAGAATTTTTTTTGATTTTTTTTCTTTTACTTTGTAAAAAGAAGATTTATTAAATTTAGTGTCTATTTCTAAATAATTACAAATTGACTCGATCAATTTTAAGTTTAAATCTATTATTTTAATTTCTTTTCGTCGAAAATTTTTCTCTATTAAAGAATAAATTTCACTAAAGTATTTATGCTTATTGTAATTAAAATATATAGATTTAAGATGATTATTTATCCAGTCTCTCTGATAATTAATTTCGATTTCAGATAGAAGCTGATTATAATTATTTTTACTGTTCACAGGAACGGAAATAGTTTTTTGCGAATTGCTAATAAGCAACTTATTTCTTGATTGGAAAGATCTTCTTTCAAACTGAACATCATCTAAAAAAATAAACATATCACTTTGAATAATCATATAAAAATAGCCTACCCATGGCAAAAACGTGGGTTGCATTATTGATATCTTCATAAATTTATTTTGATTAAATTAAATTTTAATTAAAATTTACAATTGGATTGAAATCTACATCGAAAGTTTTTTGTTGTGTCTTTTCGTTTAGATAAAAATTCCTGTCTGCATAATCTTGGCTTTCAATATCGTTAAATCTGAAATTTAGTGAAAATCTGATATTATTTGAGTCATTAATTCCTGATTTGTGGATACTAAAAGTCGAAAATATTAAAGTATCACCGAGTTCAGTTGGAACATCTATAAAATTACCAAATTTAGAAGCTAATTTATCAGATATTAAATTTTTAGGTATTATGTTTTTTTTCCAATTTTCATCATCTCTTATAAACCCATGTTTGTGAGACTTTGGTATAACTTTTAAGGCACCATTTTTAATCTTAACTTTTTGGAGAGGAACCCATATAGTTATTGAATTACTTGATCCCTGATGTGCACAAAAGTCTTGGTGTGAAAGAGCCGGCGAAGATCCTTTTCCGTCCGGCATATCCACCCTTACTAAAATTTTTGAAGTTAGAACAGGTCTTTTAATACCTGATACTTTTTTAATTTTTTCAATAAAGTTTTTATTTGCTAGTAGACTATAAATCAAATGCGAATTTCTTAATAAATCGTAAGCTAGCACCCAGTTTTTTTTATCTTTTTTGTAAAAATTGATTATATCTTTATCTGTTTTAAATTCAGTTTTCTTAAAATTTTTAAATTTTGAAACAGTTGAAAAAATCTTAAAAAACTCTCTTCTTATTTCTTTTACCTCTTTTTTAATATTAGTTTTAAGTTTTTTATACCCGTTTTCTCTATAAAATTTATTCATAAATCTTAATTCACAAGGGAATTGGTTTTATATTTTTTTAAGATTTCATAGCCAGTTTTTACACTTATTCTATCTTTAACCGAGTCAGGAGGTATTGAGCAAAACCCAAGTAGTTGTTTTTGTTTATTAGAAAGTTTTGAAAAAATTTTTTTTGGGATAGAGTGAAGAATATTTAGTTGTTGTTTTATCCACCATTGAGTAATAACAATATTTATAGTCCATCTGCTATTACTAGTTTTATTTTCTGTAGTCCCGTGCCAAATTCTGGTATCAAAAATTAAAAGATCTCCCGGCTCACCCTTGACTACTTTAACGTTATTATTTTTTTTTTGAGGGAAAGTTCCAGATAAGTGAGATTTTGGAACTAAAATAGTGGCCCCGTTTTTACCATCCATTTTTTCTAAACAAAATAGTAGTAAAAATGAAATAGGCTGCGATCCTTTATATGGAATTCTTGAGTCAATGTGCAAGTCCAACTTTTTACCGCTAGAACGCGCTGTACAAGCACCTACAATATAATTTGGGTATTTATCCGGAATTTTATTATAAAAAGGGTCGTTTAATATTGGTCTAATAATTTGTTCTAGATTATTATTAGATATTAAATCAATAAATATCTTATCTTTTCCTATTAAATTAAAAACTAATAAATCTTTCGAACTTCTTTTTGGAGCTCCATTATATTCTGAGGTCTTCAAATTTGTTTTCTTAAATTCTTGAACAACTTTTTTGAATAAAATATTTCTGTATTTCGTTTTCAAAAACTGATCAATCTTTGTATAGCCAAATTTATAAATATTATTTATATGTTTATCGCGCTCTTTTTTTTTAATCTTTTTTAGCATTTGAGTCCCATAAAATTTTACCATTATTCAAAATGTTCAATTTTTTTTTAAAAAATTTAAATTTAATTTAGCTAATGCTATCCCAGTTTTACCATAATCATTACCATTGTAAAACATTAACAGCTCGTTTCCATTTCTAATTACATGAGGATATGCTAACATTTTTTTGTCCCAAGCTTTTCTTTTTTGGTTAAGACTATTACAAAATTTATCTATTCTCTTCCAATTTATTCCATTTTTTGAAACAGCAAATCCAATTTTGTACTCACTATTTATAGCCTTGAAACAGTACCACATATAATAAACGTTATTTATTTTTAATACAGAAGGTCTAGCAATTGCGTATTCAGATTTAGATTTAAAATTAATACACACTTTACCTTTTCTTTCCCATTTTACTCCATCATGTGACTCAGCGTATTTAATATTATATCTTGGAATAGTTTCTTTGCTATTAAGTTTTGTCCATCCCTCTCCAGACACATACCACATTTTAAATTTTTTTTTTTCCTTAAGGATACTTAAAGTGCCTGTCAAAAAAGGGTCTACTTTTGATCTTTCTAAAATCGGAAAATTTCCAACTTTTTTAAAATCTTTTGAATTTTTTCTTTTTATAGCCAAACCTACGAACAACGAAAATCTAACTGTATTTGATGGTCTCCATCCAACGTAATATAAATATTTTGATTTTTTAATTTCACAAACCCATGTTGCTGTCACACCATTTTCATCGAATTCTCCCAGTCTGCCTGGTTTTAAAATTATGCTTGAATCTATTCCAAATTTTTTTTTTTTATTTAAATTTATCTTTTTCGTAACGATATGAGATCTATTTTTTTTATCTCTTATGCAAAAATAAATTAAAAAATTTTCTTTAGATATTTTTTTGACAAAAGGTACAGCTGTATGACTTTTCATCC
>MDTA01032932.1_pt1 | contig 24593 bp, 23 predicted proteins | sample 811151 | NCBI WGS metagenome assembly MDTA01 (sample SAMN05326648, study PRJNA326480) | marine metagenome | isolation source: seawater | place: Indian Ocean: South | collected 2010
CACGTTGATAGGCTGGGTGTGGAAGCGCAGTAATGCGTGCAGCTGACCAGTACTAATAGCTCAATTGGCTTGATTTATGCACTGAAAAAAATTTTTAAGTAATTTTTGAAGATAATTGATAATATACCTCAATTTAGTCACAGTTATAAACTGTTATAGATCGTTCATTTTGCAATAGCACAAAACTAATAAATTAAAAAAATGAGTAGAATATTTAAAAACAAAACTTATTTTATTGCAGAGATTGGTGTTAATCATAATGGTAGTCTAAAACTGGCAAAAAAAATGATTAAAGAGGCAAAAAAAGCCGGAGCTAATGCGGTAAAGTTTCAAACTTTTAAAGCTGATTTATTGGCATCTCCTAGTACCCCAAAAGTAAAATATCAAAGATCCACTACTAGCAAAAAAGAGTCTCATTATGATATGTTAAAATCTTTGGAGCTTTCAGACAAAAATCATTATTTTTTAAAAAATTTTTGTAAAAAAGAAAAAATTGATTTCTTATCAACTCCATACGATCTTCAGTCTGCTAAATTTTTAGATAAAATTGGATGTAAGATATTTAAAACTTCATCTGCGGACATTGTAGATTTAGAGCTGCACACATATTTAGCCAAAAATAAAAAAAAAGTTATAATATCTACTGGTATGAGTAATTTTAATGAAATTGATGAGTGTATTGATTTATATAAGAAGTACTCAAATAAAAATTTTATTTTACTACATTGTGTTTCAAATTATCCATGTTCACTTGGTTCATTAAATTTGAGTATAATTCCTGAGATACAAAGAAGATATAAGTGCCATGTAGGTTATTCTGACCATAGTATTGGGAATGATGCTGCAATCCTAAGCTTCGGTTTGGGAGCTAGGGTTATTGAAAAACACTTTACTACCAATAAGAATTTAAAAGGTCCTGACCATAAAGCGTCTTCTCTTCCTCATGAATTCAGAGAGATGGTTACCAAAATAAGGTTAGCTGAGATTATGATGGGTAAAACTGTTAAAAAATGTCAGTTAGAGGAAATAGAAATGCGTAAAATTTCAAGAAAAAGTTTAACTCTTAATATGAGTGTGAAAAAAGGGGAAATTTTAAAAAAAAATTTATTTGTACTTAAAAGGCCAGGTACAGGGTTATATTATAAAGATCTAAAAACAATTTTGGGAAAAAAAACGAAAAAAAAATTATATAAAGATGATCAAATTAAATTAGTTGACTTAAAATGAGTGTATACTTCTCAACCGGTGGCTATAAAAATCAAATCACAAAGGATGTGGTAAAAACTTTAATTGATATGGGTATCAAAAATATTGAATTATCTGGAACTAGTTACTCTGAAAATAACATCGAAGATTTGGAAAAATTTCTCAAATTTTCAAATTTACAAATTCATAATTATTTTCCTCCACCCAAAAAACCATTTGTTTTAAATCTTGCATCGATGGATGAAATAATAGCAAAAAAAACTATAGATCATGTAATGTATGCAATAGATGTATGCAAGAAATTGAATTGTAAGTATTATAGTTTTCATGCTGGATTTTTATGTGACATAAAAATAAGCGAACTTGGAAAAAAAGTAGATAGAAAAATATTACAAAATAGAGAAAAAAGTTTAGATTTATTTATAAATAGAATTTTTAAGATTTCAGAAAAAGCAAAACAAAATAACATAAATATAATGATAGAAAACAATGTCCTTTCCAAGAATAATAAAATTTCTTTTGAAGAAAATCCGTTTTTAATGTGCGATGCAGATGAATGCGAAAAAGTTATCAATAGTTGTCCTGAGAATGTAAAATTACTTATTGATGTTGCTCATTTAAAAGTTTCATCAAATTCATTAAATTTTGATAAAATACAATTTTTAGATAGATGTAATCATATAGCTGGTGGATATCATTTAAGTGACAATAATGGACTTTCAGACACCAATGAAAAATTTGATAATGAGAGCTGGTTTTGGGATCATATTGATAATCAAAAAGATTATTATTCTATAGAGGTTTACAATGTAAAAAATAAAGAAATTATCGAATTATATAATATTGTGAAAAATAAACTAGCGAAGTGAATTAAAGTGCAAGCTTACTTAGAAAAATTTATTATTCAGTCTCCAGTTAAAATTTCAAATATATTAAAGAAAATCAATAAAAATGAAAAAGGTATTGTATTTCTTGTAGATAAGAATTTTAAAATTAAAGGGTCGATTTCTGACGGAGACATTAGAAGATACATACTTAGAGGAGGAAAATTAAATAAGATCATTAAATTAAGTTCTTCATTAATTAATAAAAAAATTATCATTAAAGACTCAAAAAGTTCAATAGAGGAAATATTGAACACTTTAAATTCAAAAAAAGATAACAAAGAAATTCAATGTCTTCCTTTGGTAGATAAACAGTTGCGGGTTGTTGACATATCCACGAAAGAAAAAATTAGAGGTTATCCTCTTGCTTCACCAAATATTGGTGAGCAAGAGTTAGCAAACATTGTTGATGTTGTTAAATCAGGATGGATATCTTCTAGAGGATCTTATATTTCTAAGTTTGAAAAAAAATTTGAAAAATATTTAGGTGGGGGGAACGCAATAGCACTAACTAATGGAACTAATGCTCTTCAGATAGGTTTGATGGCACTTGGAATTAGAAAAGGCGATGAGGTAATTTTACCCAATTTTACTTTTGGTGGAACTATAAATGCTATTTTAAATGCTGGTGCCGTTCCAGTTATAGCAGATGTTTGTAAGAATAATTGGACTTTAAATTCAGCTAATGTCCAAAAAAAAATAACAAAAAAAACTAAAGCAATTATGCCAGTACACATATACGGCCAACCTTATGAAGTTTCTAGCTTAAAAAAAATAGCAAAAAAAAATGATTTATTAATAATAGATGATTGTGCAGAAGCGATAGGAGCAAAATATAAAGGCAAAATAGTTGGTTTAGAAAATGATTGTTCATGTTTTAGTTTTTTTGCAAATAAAACAATTACAACTGGTGAGGGGGGTATGGCAGTATTTAAAAAAAAAATACATGCTGACAAAGCGAGGATATTGATTAATCAAGGTTTGTCAAAGAACACAAAGTACTATCATGAGTATGCTGGTTCAAATTTTAGAATGACAAACATGCAAGCTTCGATCGGAGTAGCTCAACTCAACATAATTAATAAGTTATTAAAGATTAGGAAAAAAGTATTTAAAATTTATAATAATTTTTTTTGCAAATATTCATATTTGACTTTGATACCTAATAATAGTTGGTCAGAAAATTCTTATTGGTTGTATACTTTGGTAATTAATAATATAGGTCAAAAAAAAAGAGATAAATTAATTTCAAATTTACAACAATTAGGAATTGAATGTCGTCCTGGTTTTTATTCTTTAAATAAAATGAAACCATTTAAGAGATATGCAAAAGGTAAATTCTATAACTCAAATTATTTATCTGAAAATTCACTAAGTCTTCCAACAACAAATTTAACTAAAAAAGATCAAGAATATATAATAAGAAAGTTTTTAGATGAGTATAAAAAAATAAAATGAAAAAAAAATTGAAGATAGTCGGATCAGGTTCTCATTGTAAGGTTATTATAGATTGTGCTTTAAGTAACGGTTATAAAATAGAATGTATAATAGATATTAATTCAATTAAAAAAACTAATGAAAAAATTTTTGGAATTCCAGTTGAAAATAAGAACACGATAAAAAAAATTAAAAAGAATGATTTAGTTTTTTTAGCAATTGGAGACAATAAAATAAGATCATATTATTTTAAAATTTTAAAATTAAAATTAGTAAAGTTTATAAATCTCATATCAAAAAATAGTTTTGTATCGCGTCATGCAATTCTTGGTGATGGTATTTTAATTAATAATAATTGTATAATAAATGCTGGTTCAAAAATTAACAATAATTGCATTATAAATTCTGGAGCAATAATTGAACATGATGTGAAAATTGGAAAAAATTCACATATTTGTCCTGGTGTTATAATTGGAGGAAATACCTTAATCGGCCAAAATTGTTTTATTGGTCTTGGTTCAAAAATAATCGATAAGATTAAAATTGGTTCAAATACAACATTAGGATCAGGAAGTTTGGTAATTAAAGATATAAAATCTAACCAAATATTTGCAGGATCTCCTGCTAAAAAAATAAGCTAATTCATAAAATGGAAATCAAAAAAAAAAATGTTTTAAAAATGTATAATCTGCCAAAAAAAGTTTTTTTTTGTAAGAAATGCACTATGTCTAATCAAAGACCAAGAATAAGATTTAACTCAAAAGGTGTCTGTTCTGCATGTCAATTTGCTGAATTTAAAAGAAAAAAAATAAACTGGAAAAAAAGAGAAGAGGAACTTTTAAGGCTTCTTGATAAGCATAGAAGCAAGACAAATAAAAATGATATAATAGTTCCGTGTAGTGGAGGTAAAGATGGTAGTTGGGTTGCTCATCAACTTAAATTTAAATATGGAATGAATCCATTATGTGTTACTTGGCGACCAATAGTTCCTTCAAAAATTGGAAAAAAAAATCTTAGAAATTTTATAAATATTGGTTTTGACCATATTTTAGGAGAGCCAGATGCTAGTACTTTGAGAAATTTGACATCACTTTCATTTAATTTTTTAGGAGAGCCATTTCAACCTTTTATTTATGGTCAATATAATTATCCTGTAAAAATTGCTGTAGAAAACAATATTTCTATTATGATGTATGGAGAAAATGGTGAAGTTGAGTATGGAGGAGATATGACCTATGCTTTTAAACCTTATAATGACTTTAAAATAAGAGATAAACATTATTTTTCGAAAATATTACCTAAGCATTGGAAAAAACATAAGATTGACCCTATCAAGTTAAAAGAATTTGAACCTCCCTCAATAAATGCGGTAAAAAAAAACAAAACTCAAATGCATTTTTTTGGGTATTATAAGTTTTGGGACCCACAAGAAAATTTTTATTATTGTCAAAAAAATACAAATTTTGAGGTAAACCCTAATAGAACAGAGGGAACATATTCAAAATATGCAAGTTTAGATGATAAGTTGGACGGATTTCATTATTACTTGATGTTTATTAAATTTGGAATTGGAAGAGCTACAAGTGATAGTGCGCATGAAATTAGAGATGGTAAAATTTCTAGAGAAGAAGCGGTTTATCTAGTAAAGAAATATGACGGTGAATTCCCAAAAAAATACTATAAAATTTTTTTAGAATATTGCAGACTCAATGATGAAAAGTTTGAAAAAATTATAGACAGTTGGAGATCACCGCACATATGGAAAAGAAATAATGGTAAATGGGAATTGAAAAACACAGTTTGGAAAGATTTATAAAAATAATAAATGTCTAAAACTTTTAGAATAATTGCTAAAATAGATGTAAAATCGTCTTTCGTTATAAAGGGAATAAACTTTGAAGGTATGAGAAAAATTGGCAATGCAAAATTTTTTGCCAAAAAATACTTTAAAGCTGGTGCAGATGAATTAATTATAAATGATGTTAATGCAAGCTTATTTGGTAGAAGTACAGCGCTTAATCTACTTAAATCATGTTGTAAAGATATTTTTATACCAGTAACGCTTGCAGGAGGTTTAAAAAATATTGATGATGTTAAAAAAGCTCTTGAAAGTGGTGCAGATAAAGTTGCAATAAATACAGCGGCTGTGAAAAATAATTCAATAATAAAGGATGTTGCTCAAATGTTTGGAAGTCAAGCATTAATAATTTCAATTAATGCAAAAAAAATTTCGCATAATAAATGGGAAGTTTTTATAGATAAAGGCAGGGAAGAAACTGGTTTGGATGTTTTAAAATGGGCCAAATTTGCTGAAAGATCAGGTGCAGGCGAAATTCACATCAATTCTATAGATAATGATGGCACTTTTAATGGTTTTGATTATGATTTAATTAGAAAAGTATCCAAAATTGTAAAACTCCCACTGGTTATTGGAGGAGGTTTGGGTAGCATTGAACACATAGACAAGCTTTTAAAAATAGAAAATATCGAAGGTGTATCAGTTTCATCAGCATTACATTATAAGAAATTATCAATTAAGAATATTAAACATCAAATAAAAAAAAATAATTTCAATGTAAGGAATTGAATATTTAAATGAATCGTACAGCAATAATTAACTATGGAGTAGGAAATGTTCTTTCAATAAAAAGATCACTAGATTACTTAGGCATGAAATCTATAATCACTAATGATAAAAAAAAAATTAAAGACTGTTCTCATTTGATTTTGCCTGGTGTAGGCGCTTTTTCATCTGCCATGAAATTATTAAAAGAGGGAGGATTAGATCAAGTTATAAAAGATTTTGCAAACACAGGAAAACCAGTTTTAGGAATTTGTCTAGGAATGCAATTACTATTTGAGGAAAGTTATGAGTTTGGAAAATGGAAAGGTCTAAACATTTTGCCTGGCAAAGTTACAAAAATAAATATTAAAAATGAAAATATTCCAATAGTTGGATGGTTTAAAATAAAATCAAAAAATAAAAATTTTCTTGAAAAATATAATGGAAAATACTTATATTTAGTTCATTCATATGAATGTAGACCAAAAAGAAAAAAAGATGAAATTGGCATATATAGAATTAATAAAAATAAAATTTTATGTGCTGTAAAAAATAAGAATATTTTAGGATTTCAATTTCATCCAGAAAAAAGCTCATTTGATGGATTACAAATATTAAAAGATTTTTGCAATTTATAATATGAAATTACTTGGTATTGTATTAGCTCGAAAAAATTCTCAAAGATTAAAAAATAAGCATCATTATATTATTCAAAATAAAAAAATGATCTACCATACATTTGATTTGTTAAATAAATCAAAAAAATTTTTTATTGATGTAATAGTGAGTTCAGATGATGAGAAAATTTTAAGTGCAAAAAAAAAATACTCAAAATTCATTTTTTTTAAAAGACCAAAATACTTGTCACTGAGTAAAACAAAGTCATATCAGGTCATAAGATATGTTTATAAATGGTATCTGAAAAAATATGGAAATATAGATGGTATTTTTGTTTTTCAACCAACATCTCCTTTGAGAACTAAATTAACAATTAACAAAATTATCTATTTGTTTAAAAAAAATAAAATGAAAAAATCTATAGTATCTGTAAGTCCAATTAGTGAGCACCCTGAATGGATGTTAAAAATAAAAAAAGGTAAAATTATCCCAAATGTAAATTTCAAAAGTTTCTCAAATATGTCGCAAAAATTAGAAAAATTATACAAAATCAATGGATTGGGTTATCTTATCACTCCAAAAGATATTATAAGTCAAAAAACTCTTATTCCTGAAAATTCTATTCCCTGTATCTCGAATTCTCAATTTGAAAATATAGATATAGATACCAAAGAGGATTTAATTAAAGCAAGATTATTTTCAGATTATATAAAAAAAAATAATTAATATGTTAAAAAATTTAAATTACTATTTTCAATCTATTCCACTTAAAAATAGATTTCATTTAGTTGTAATTTTTTTAGGATTACTGCTTGTAACGTTATTAGAAATGTTTAGTCTTGCGGCTATACCAGGTTTTGTTGCGGTAATAATAGATACTGAAAATTTAGCGAAATTCATTCCTATTGAATTTATTTTAAATTTATTAAGTGAATACGATAAAAATTCACTAGTAGTCATTTTTTCAATTTTAATTTTATCTTTTTTTATATTGAAAAATATATTTATTTTTGTTTTCATTTACTTTGAGAATTATGTTTATTTTACTCTTGGTGTTTTCTTCTCAAAAAATATTTTTCTTAAATACCAATATGATGAATATGAGAAATATTTAGACATCAATTCACCAGTCATAATAAGAAATTGCATAGATATAGTTAACAACCATGTTGCATTTATAAAATCTGTTATAGATTTATTTAAAGATATTTTTCTTCTTATTGTAATTTTTAGTTTAGTTATTTTTTTTAGCAGTATAGAAACTTTTTATATACTTTTAGTCTTGATTATCTTTACTGGATTTTATTATTACTTTGTAAAAAAAAAACAAAATAAGTATGCTACACAAATTGAAAATAATAGACTTGATCAAATTAAATTAATCGAGTCTTTCTTTGGTGCTTTTAAAGATATTAAACTTTTTAATTTAGATAAAGTAATAAATTCAAATTTTACCAAAACAACTCTTCTAAAATTAAAATTTAATATGAAATCCTTAGTGATAAATGCTACACCAAGGTTGTTCATTGAAGTAATTGGAATAGTGTTTATTTTTTCACTTATTTTTCAAATTTCCCAAAATAACACAGATATTAAAATGGTTTTTCCAACTTTGGCTCTTTACGTTGCTTCAATTATTAGATTAATACCTATCTTCTCTTCTTTAACAAAAAATATTTCAACTTTTAATTATTTTAAAGTTTCGTCAAATATTTTATTAAAGGAACTTAATGAAAGTTTATATCCAAAGATTATTGACCAAAACAAAATTGAAAAAAATGTTTTTTTAAACAAAGAAAATAAGGATAAGATCTTAAATATAAAAAATATAAGTTTTAAATATCCTAAAACTGAAAAATTTACTCTTAGAGATGTAAATTTTGAGGTAAATAAAAGTGATTTTGTTGGGATATTTGGAAAGTCTGGGAGTGGTAAAACTACACTCATAGATTTAATGACAGGTTTTTTAAAACCTTCCAATGGGACGATTTATGCTTTCGGTAAAAACATTCGAGAAAATGTACAAGCATGGCAAAATTGTTTAAGTTACGTTGGTCAAACATCATATTTATTAGATGCTTCTATAGAAGAAAATATAGCGTTCAATTTTAACAAAGATAAAATAGATTACACAAAGATTAATAAAGTATTAGAATTGTCAGAACTAAATGACTTTATCGATACACTTCCTCAAGGTATTAAAACACAAATTGGAAATAAGGGGGTAAAAATTTCAGGAGGACAAAGACAAAGAATATTAATTGCAAGAGCATTATTTAAAAACTCAAATGTAATTATTTTGGATGAAGGAACAAATGCTATAGATTTGAAAACAGAATTAAAAATATTAGAGAATCTATCAAATGATAAAAACTCTGTAAAAATAATTGTAAGTCATAGAAAAGAGTCTATCTCTAAATGCAATAGACTCTTTAGATTAGATGAAAGAGGATTTAATGAAATTAAAAGAGATGATATTTAAATTCTCTATATTACTAAATGGTAAATGGTTATTAAATAAACCCAAAAAAAGTGAATATTTAATATTTGATAAAAACTGCGAAAATGTAATTAAAGAATTTTTAAAAAAAAAAGAAACAACTATTTTAACAACACGTTTTGAAGATTTTTATTTATCTTTCTTATTGAAAATATTTTTAAAATTTAAATTTAAAAATGTTTATTTGGAATATCAAAAGAGTTTAATTCAATATATTAATCCAAAATTGATAATTACCTTTACAGACAATAATGTTGTTTTTTATAAACTAAAAAAATATTTCCCGTACATAAAATTCATAAGTGTTCAAAATGGTAATCGATTTGGTTTAGGAGATTTTTTAGATAGTAGAAGAAAGTTTAATAATTTAAAAAAACTTAAGTTAAAGAGTGATTTTTATATTGTACAGGATGAATTTTCAAAAAAATTTTTGTCTCAAGTTTTTAATTCTAAGTTTATTGTACTTGGCTCTTTAAAAAATAATTTAATTAAATTAAAAAAGCAAAAAAAAAATAAAAGAATTCTTTTTATTTCTCAATGGAGAGATACTGAAAGATTTTTGATTCAAGATCAGATTTACCCAAAGGATAAATTTTATGAAGCAGAAAATATCTTGTTAAAAAAAGTTGTAAATTATTGTAACTTAAAAAATATTACCTTAGATATTAAATTAGCTACAGCTCATAGAAAAGAAAAAAATTTCTTTAAAAAGAAATTGAGACATAATATTAAATCGTTTAATTTAATTGATTACTCTGAAACTAATTATCGAAAAAATTATTCTTTTCTTGATAGATACACTCTGGTCACTACAGTCGACTCTACATTAGGTTTTGAATGTATGATGCGAGGAATAAAGACAGTTTTTTATTCAATTAGAAATTTTTATCTAAAAATTCCAAACAAAAATAAACCAAATGAATTATCAAATTTAGTTAAAATTAAACATGATCTAAAAAGTTTTTATGTTAACAAACCAATTACTTCTGATAAAAACTTTAATCATTTTCTAGACGTTAATTATAATTTATCTTATAAAAAATGGTACCAAAAAAATTTTCACATAGTAAAAAAATTTAAATATTTCGATTTACGAGGAAAAAATATAAATGATATTTTAAAAGTAAGACAATTATGAAATTAGCAATTATCCCAGCACGATCAGGTAGTAAAAGAATTAAGAACAAGAATATAAAAAATTTTTTTGGTAAGCCGATAATATACTGGTCGATTAAGTTAGCCATAGAGACAAATTTATTTGATAAAATTATTGTCTCAACTGATAGTCACAAAATTGCAAAACTTTCCCGAAGTTATGGTGCAGAAACTCCATTTATTAGACCAAAAAATCTTTCTAATGATTATGTTAATACTAATGAGGTTATCAAACATTCTATTAAATGGTTTAAAAGTAAAAAAATAGATTTTGATTATGTTTGTTGTATTTATCCTACTGCACCCTTTTTAACTAAAAAAAATATAAAAAAAGGTTTAAAACTATTAACTACAAAAAAAAAATTATTCTCTTTTACAGTTACATCATTTCCCCATCCAATAGAAAGAGCACTAAGTGTTAAAAAGAATGGAGAAGTTATTCCTCTATCAAAAAAAAACGAGATGAAAAGATCACAAGAATTTAATATTTTTTATCATGATATTGGTCAAATGTACTGGGGAAGATCAGATGCATTTTTGGAAAATAAAAAAATTTTTTCAAAAAATTCAGTAGTAATACAAGTACCCAGATATCTTTCTCACGACATTAATACAATTGACGAATGGAAAAATGCAGAAATGGTTTTTAAATCTTTAAAGATAAACAAATTAATTTGAAAGCAAATTTTAAATTTGAAAATTAATAAATGAAAACTTGTCTATTTTTAGGTTATAAAAATAAAAAAACAAAATTAATTTCAGCGATTAAAAATAAGAGATGGAAAGTCATTCAATGGGGTAATAAAAGACCAGCTTTAGATTTTAAAAAATACGACCTTATAATAAGTTTTGGATACAAACATTTAATAAAAAAAAAAATATTAGTTAGTTGTAAGAGACCATTGATAAATTTGCACATTTCTTATTTGCCTTATAATAAAGGAGCAAACCCAAATTTTTGGTCCTTTATAAAAAATACTCCAAAAGGAATTTCAATTCATGAGATGAATGAAAAAATTGATTCTGGAAATTTAATATATAGAAAGAAAATTCATTTTAAAAAAAACATTAATAGTTTTAAATCAACCTATAAAATTTTATTATATGAATTAGAAAAATTATTTATTAAAAAAATTAATATGATTTTAAATAATAATTATAAAACAAAAAAATTATTGGATATTAAAAGCTCTCACGTAAAAGGAGATTTACCTAAATATATTAAAAACTGGGATATTTCTATTTCTCAAGCTAAAAGATTGTATAAATTGTCTAAGAAAAATATTCTTTAAAAATAGGTTCATTTGCATTTATTTTTTTTTTTGATTTTTTTCCAATAATTTTAAAGTAATTGCTTGCACAAATTCCAACTTTTGGTCTTAAGGTTTGAATATTGCTTGATGTAAATTTATCACCGACTTTTATTTCTTTTTTTGAAAAGATAGATCTTCTAAATATTAAAGACTCTTTTTCGGATTTCTTTAAAACCTTTTTCTTCTTACCTAAAAAAGTAAAAAAAAGTTTTTTTTGAGAGTTCAATTTTTTCATTTTTTCTACCGAAATAGAAAACTTGGAGTCTGGTGATATTAATTTTTCATTTAATTTGAAATGTTTTTCAAAAGCAACTATTCCAAACGGTATTGATGCTAAACAACTTTCAACAGAATTAGTATGATCAGACAATCCAATCAAATTTTTAGGAAATTCTTTTTTAAATTCAATTATAGTATTCAAATTTACTTCTTCATTTGGTGTTGGATAACCAGACACACAATACATTAAAATTACTTTATTGTGAAATTTGTTAATAATATTTAAGCTATCTTTAATTTCTCTAATACTGGCAAGACCGGTTGATAAAATGATAGGCTTTCTAAGTTTTGCTATTTCATAAACTAATTTTAGATCTGTGATTTCAAAAGATGATATCTTATAAACGGGAGGATTAAATTTTTTCAGAAAATTTAAGCTTCTTATACTAAAAGGCGTACTAATGAGGTTGATATTTTTTCTTCTAGCTAAATTAAAAGCTTCATAATGCCAGTCAAATGGAGTTTGAGCTTTTTTGTATAAGCTCCAAAGATCCATATTTTTCCAAATTCCTTTTTTTAAAATGAAATTTTTTTTTTTAGAATTTAAAGTTAAATCATTTGCTTCATAAGTTTGTATCTTTACTAATTCACAACCAGCTTTTTTAGCAGCTAAAATATGTTTAAGGAAAAGCGATTTTTTTCCATTATGGTTTCCAGATATTTCTGCAATACTAATTGGTGGTTTTGTATCATCAAAAAAAAGTTTTTTAGTTATTTTTAATTTCATTTTTTCCAAAGAATTTGAATAAAATTTTTATAATTTTTTTTTGTTGCCTATTACTTAATTCAAAATAAATAGGTAAGCTTACCGAATTTGCAAAATAACTCTTTGTATTTACCATATTTTTCTTTAAATATCTAAAATTTTCAAAATTGTATATTGGAATGTAATGATATTGGCAATAAATTTTATGCTTAAGCATAAAATTAAAAAAATTATCTTTTGTTTTTTTTATCTTTTTAAAATTTATATTAAGAATAAACAAATGATTTGATGAATAGTTTTCTTTTGATTCTGGTAAAAACTTTATTAATTTTTCTTTAATTAAAGATGATAAAAATGATTTATATTTTTTACTAATATATTCTCTTTTTTTCATAAATTTATTTATTTTCTTTAGTTGAGAAATTCCAAGTGCACAATTTAAATCACTTAATCTATAATTAAGGCCGGGACTATTAATTTGATAATTCCAATGATTTTTACCTCTTTCAATTCCATGAGATCTAAACAATTCTGCTTTTTTATGGTAGGTATCATTATTAGTTGTTATTGTACCGCCCTCACCAGAAGTGATAGATTTTAGTGGATGGAATGAAAAAGTTGAAATGTCAGAGTGTTTGCACGAACCAATATGATATAAATTTTTTTTAAATTTATACCTAGAGCCTAATGCATGGCATGAGTCTTCAACTATCAAAAATTTATATTTTTTTTTTAATTTAAATATCTCGATATTTTCATAAATATGACCACCAAGATACATTGTAACAACAGCTTTAATTTTTTTTAAATTATTTTTTTTAATACATTTTATAAGTGTTTCTGATGTTATTTGACCTGTTATAGGATCTACATCAGCTAAATAAATTTTCGCCCTCATTAGTTGAAGAATATTACAAGTTGAAATAAAATTTATTGATGGAACTATAACAATATCACCTGGTTTAATTTCAATAGCAGAAAAAGCCAGATGCAATGCAGCAGTTCCACTTGAGCAAGTTAATGCATGCTTGACATTAAAAAAATCTCTTAATTTTTTTTCAAATAATTTGACAAATTTACCTGTTGTTATTTTATCAGAAAAGGCAGCTTTTCTAATTAGTTTTATGTCATTATGGTCAATTTTTTGTTTTCCATAAGGTATAAATTTCATTTTTATCTATACAATTTTGAAAATAAGTTAGAGATCTTTTTATCATTTTTATTTATTCTATTGAGAACTTTTTTTGATTCATCAGGAGATTTTTTTAAAGCTATTCGAAGTAAATTCATCCAGTTTTTATTATTATCTTTTCTTATTTTTTCAATCATATCAATTATGTTTTTATCACTTTTTTTTTTCATTAATTGAAATTATGGTTTTAATTTATCTTCAGTTGAATTATTTCCTCTCGACGAATACTTTCTTTTTTCACTTAAATGTTTATGATTGATCCATTGTTGGGAATTTTCATCCCATTCTTTAGGCACATAGTCTGCCCCATGTTTTTCCGCTCCATGATGACAGTTTCTACAACCAGGTTCAATTTCTTTTCTACGACCCTCTTTATGTAAATTTCTAATTTTTTTTATTTTTTCTGAATTCCAAGCTTCTTTTATTGAAAATGGTTCTAGATTAGATTTTACAATATTTCCTTGGTAATCTTTTACCACTTTATCAGTGCTACCTTTATATTTACCAATTACCAAGCCAATTTCCTCGTTATAGCATCCAGTACATGGTAGAACTATTCCATTAGCTGATACAACTAATCTTTGAAATGGAAATTGACAAGCCCAATTTTCTCTTACATTTTCTTCTTGAAGTCTATGGTGTCTGTAATCTACAATTTCATTAACTGTAATAAAATCTATACCTATGCCCTCCATAAAATCCTTATATTCTTCAGGATTTTTTTGGATTGCTGGAAATATAGTATTTGTCCTTAATTGTGGTTTTGATGATTTATGTTTCTTTTTATATTTATTTAATAATTTAATTGACTCAACAACTCTTTGAAAAGCGTTATAATTTGAATTCAATTTATTTGGTGGTGTTCTAATTTTATTATACTCTTTTTCAAGTCCGTCTATTGAAAAACTTATCCAACTAGGTTGGGCTAAAACAATTTGTTCAGCCATATTTTCATCAATTAACTGTCCATGAGTTAAAGAGTTTACTTCAAGAATTCCCTTTTTAACAGCATAAGCTAAAACATCTGGAAATGTGTAAAGTTTATCATCTTTTTTGTCATGATATCTATACATGGTGCTTTCACCTCTCCAGCTAAAGGAAATGCAGTAAACTCCAATTTTTGCAGCATCATCAATTATTGATTTTACAAGATGCCAAGGCATCATTCGCTGAGCTCCAACAATTGAATTTTGAAATTTATCAGTAATCGTATAGCACATTGTACATGCTAGATTACATGTGCTTACTAATTCTATATTTACTGAAAGAGGAATTTCGCCAGCATCGAATTCTTTTGCTCTTCTATACCATTCGCTTCTATAATTTTCATATATTTCCCTCTCTTTTTCTTCAGGGTACATTCCTTTATAAAATTTTTCCTCTTTTTCTTGAGATACATATATGAATTGTGGAGCATTAACTGGCACCATGTCATTTTTGCCATGCCACTTTTTTTTTAAGTTTTCCTCTCTTAATCTAAATTTAACCATCTAATTTAGTATATCATTTTATTAGTTGTTTGACATAAATCATTTGTTAATTTCACTTTTTTTAATAGATAAAACTAAATTATGCATGGAAAAAATTCATACTAAAGTAAAGTTTTCTATCATAAACGTTTGGCTTTCTGAAAAATTTAATATGAGATCCAATTTCAGCATTATTCCAATGTGCAAATTTAGGGCCTTGGAGTATTTTTTTTAACAATCTAATATCTAGCTTATAGATCACATAATTATCTTTATTTTTGAATTCTTTTTTATCTATGTAATTCAATTTTTTATGTAAATTTGAAATTATTATATATTTGTCTAATACTTCTAACAATATGTCTGTACTAAGTTCAATATTAAATTCCTTTAATTTATTAAGATATCTTTTATGAGCCAATTTAGCTAAATCAAATATTTCATTAAAATTTACACTTTCATTAGTTTCATAAGACAGTTTATTACTAGACAAACTTTTAGAGATATAATTTTTATGCTCTAGTTCATCAAATTTTACATATGGTGATAAAGATTTTTTTTTTTCTAAATCAAATACATTGTCTGGATTAACTTTTATGGATTTTATAAATCCTAATTCATCATCTTCTTTTATCTTTCTATTAATGAAATCATATGCTTCATCAATATTTGGAACACCCCTTAATTCTTGTAAAGCGGCAAGCTTTCCATTAAGCGTATAAGTACCAGCAAAAGGTAGATAAAAATTTGGTTTTGATATTTTCATAAATTTGACTGCGTCATTTAAAAAACTTAATTTTTTCTTTTTTGCTTCTTGTAATTTTTCTTCTTTACTGAAGTTGTCTATACATTGTGGATATGGCCCAGCACCTCCATAACCAGTAAGCAATACATCAATTCTACCAAACCTTTTTTTAATAATTTTTAAAACTTCTTTACTAAGTTCATAAGGACAATCATTAGTATTCAAGATAGTGAAATTTTTGTCTTTAATTATCGCCATACTATCTATCTGTTGAGAACCTTTATCTGCAAAAATATTACTACAACCTAAAAACTTGTAACAAAGTTCCGGATTACAATTGTCAGCTGCATACACTGTTAATTCAAGACTGTCGGTTAAATGGTGTGTTTTTCCATTTTCTAACTCTGTAACTTTAAATCCCAAATTTTCAATTTTTAATTTTAGAAAAGGTGCATGATATTTATGAATATATATTGGTATTGACTTATCAATACTCTTTAAAGTCGTTTCAGAACAATGATCAGGATGAATATGACTTATATAAATTCCATTATAAGAATTTATTTCTTTTATATTTTTTTTTAAGTCGTAGTAGGGAAAATGACACCAAGAACCATAGTATTCGCCATCAGTAAGCCATGGGTCAGTTAGCAAATTATAATCTTTTGTATTTATTCCCAACGTAGCTGATCTAAATAGTTTAATTTTCATTTACTTAAAATAATCACTAACTGTTTTTCTAAGTTCAAAACCTTTATTTGTTTTTTTCCACAAATGTGGAGATCTAAAATAATTTGCCATTTCTTGAAAATATCCAATGTCTAATATTGGTTTTTCAAACAATGAGCTAATTTTCTTACCAAAATTTTTTTCATCAATTGACAAATAATTTAATAATTCTTTTATATATCTATTAGGAAACTCTCCATCATATTTTTCAATGAGCAATTTGCCATCCTCAAAATTAATATCTCCATTTCTTATTTCTTGAGAAACATCGGTAATTGACCTGCCCATGCCAAATTTTATGTAGTAAGTATAAAAATAAAGGTCATCTAATTTGTCATCGATGCTATTAGATTTAGAATATGTTCCTGCTGTTCTATCTTTTGAAACATGAAAATTTGAGTTTGCAACTGCATAGTAAAAATTTGATTGAGGATGCCATTTATGAAAATAACTATAAGCTAAACATTTAATACCAGACCTACGATAATCTTTTCTTAACATAGGTACAAAGGGATATAAATCGTAATCTTTTAAACCGAATTTTCTTAAAGTTTTTAAACTCTCACCTGATATGTATACATCATCTTCTTTCTCACAAGTATGCCAATTAATATCATAATCTGAAATGTATTCGTTTACAGGACTTCCATACTCTGAGGGACTGTCTCCATAGATAACTAATGGTATTTTATATTTGTAAGCAAATTTTGGAGGAAAGTTTTTTTGTCCAAGTATCCAAGGATGCCACGGGTGAAACATATTTTCAAGTGCGAGTCTTGATAAAAATCTATAAACAATTTGATTTGGTGTATTCAAATAATTTTCAAAACCAGCATCAATCCAACTTTTTAAATTTTTTTGTCCATGATCTGTATATATAAATGGAGAAAAAGTAACAGTAAGTGGATTCATTTTATATTTATGTTTTAACTTATGAGCAACGTAGAAACTATCTTTACCACCTGAGCCAGGTACAATAACATCATAATTACCATTTCTACTTCTATATTTATCTAATAAGTTTTTGAACTGGTATTCTCTCTCTTTCCAGTCAATCTTTTTTTTTAATTCATTTACTCTACAAGCTTCACAAATTCCATTTTCAAAAATTACCGTTCTGTTTTTATCTCCTTTTTTGATACTATGTTCAGATCTCATTGTTGGTTTTTGATTGTTAACCAAACATTTTTTACAGTATTGAATATCTTTAGGTAGACCATAAAAAACTGTATTCAAATTTTTAGGGTTAGTAGAATAGAATGCTTGATTATAGATTTTTTTTTTATAAGTAAATTTTTTTTTCATAAACCTTATATAAACTTAAATTTAATCACAAAATTAAGTTTTGATATTGATTTTATTTGCATATTATAAAATAGTTTAAGAGAACCAATCATCTAATTCATTTTTTTTAATATTAATGTTATGCTTGCATTTTAGTTGACATTAACTGACCATATATTACAAAATACTAATAAAAACAATGCTATTAACTTAGTTAAAAGATTAATATGTTCAATAATAAATCAATACTCATCACTGGAGGAACAGGTTCTTTCGGTCAGAGATTTGCACAAAAGATATTACAAAAATTTAACTTAAAAAGACTTGTAATTTATAGTCGAGATGAGTTTAAGCAATATAAAATGCAAAAAAATTTTAACTCAAAAAAAATTCGTTTTTTTATAGGCGATGTAAGAGATAGTGAAAGACTTGATTTTGCAATGAAAAAAATTGATTATGTAATACATGCAGCTGCTCTCAAACATGTTGTTTCATCGGAATATAATCCAGAGGAATGTATAAAAACTAATATTTTGGGTGCACAAAATGTTATTAATTCTGCTCTAAAAAATAATGTCGAAAAAGTCATAGCTCTCTCTACAGATAAAGCTGTAAGTCCTGCAAACTTATACGGAGCAACTAAATTAGTTTCAGATAAATTATTTATTTCTGCAAATAATATTGTAGGAAAGCAAAAAACTAGATTTTCTGTTGTAAGATATGGAAATGTAATTGGTTCAAGGGGATCTGTCTTGCCACACTTTTTAGAATTGAAAGAAAAAGGAAAAAAAAATCTACCTATTACAGATTTTAATATGACTAGGTTCTTTATAACACTTGATGAAGGAGTTAATTTTTCGATAAAGTGTTTTAAGATTATGATTGGAGGAGAAATATTAATTCCAAAATGTGCATCAATTAAAATTCTTGATTTAGCTAAAATAATTAACCCAAAAGCTAAAATTCAAGTGATCGGTTTGAGACCGGGTGAAAAAATTCATGAAATTTTATTTTCTAGAGATGACTCAAAATATGCAGTTGAGTTTAAAAACCATTATTTAATAAAGCCTTCAATTAATTTAAATATTGTTAATTCATATTTAAAAAATAGCTTAAATGAAAAAGGTAAAATAGTTAGAAAACAATTTGAGTATAGCTCAAATAGTAAAAATTTTTTTCTTAAAAAAAGTATAGTTCAGAAATTTATAAAAAGTTTCAATGACTAAAAAAAAAAGCTTATAAAATTGATTCATAAAAAAAAAAATTATTTCATTCCTGTAAATTTAAAAGATATAAAAAAAGTAAATGGTGTTGTTTATAATATATCTAGATATTTAGATACATATCCACCTTATTTCCAAAACATTGTCATAAAATATCCAAAAAAAAAATTTCAAAATAATCAATTTAATTACATAAGTAAATTAACAAACAGAATTTTTAATAATTTATACTTAAACTTAAATAACATCTTAGGTACTAATAATAGCAAAAGGTATTGGAAGATAATTATCTATCCTTGGCTTACTGATTTTGTACATGGAACATATATTAAATATCTTCAATTAAAAAAAATTGAAAAAAAAAAAATGAATTTTTTCGTAAATGATAAGATACTCGACTACAAAAAGTATTTAAATAATTACAATACATTTATAGATTATGATGATAAGTTTCATTATCTGATTTATTTAGATATTTCCAAATATTTCAATAACTTTAATTATATTGGTGCTAATTTAAAATTTTTTTCAAAAAAAAAAATAGTCAATAAAGACAAAAATTTATTTCAAAAGTTTGACGTTTTAATAAATGATTTTCAACAAATATTTGTCAAAAATGCTCCATTGATAAATGACTCATTTCTATCAAGAAAAAATTTAATTAAATTTTCAATAAAAAATAATTTTTTAAAGATATCTGACAATTATGAATTTCAAAAAATTGAATATAAAAAATCAAAAATAGATTTTTTTAAGAGAGATAAATTATTAAAAAATATAAAAAGCAATAATAAATTTGAAAATATTATTTTTCAATTGATAAAAAAATTTTTGCCATCTTTATTTTTAGAAAGTTTTTCAAGCAATTTAAAAAAAATTTTAAAAAAAAATATCTTAAAAAATAAACCAAAATTTGTACTTACAGGAAACTCGTATTGGAGCAATATTGTATTTCAGTTTAATATAGCTGAATTATCCAAATATAATGTACCGATTTTTGTATTACAACATGGTGGCCAATTTGATATTTTAAAAATCTTACCAGAGAGAGATTTTATTTTTGATATAGCGGACAAATTTTTAGCAATAGGAAATAAAAATATTTTTCAAAAAAAATATAGAAAAAAAATTATTCAAATTGGATATCCAAAAAAAATTTTAAAATTAGAAAATATATCCAAGAAATTTATATTGTTAACAATTACCACTAGACCGAGATTTGTATATAGACTTCAAAGTCAAATGGCCGGACCTCAATATGATGAGTACTTAAATAGGATTTTTGATTTTTTAAAAAACATGGATAAACAGACCAGAAGTAAGATTATTATTAAACACCATAATTCTGATGAAGATCTCAATTTTTATTTAAAATTAAAAAAATCTTATCCAGAAATAAGATACTCGAGTGAAAAAAATATATTTAATCTGTTTTCTAAATGCAGTCTTCATATAGGCACATGGTTGAGTACAGTAGAATTTGAGTCAATTATGATGGGAATACCCACATTGATTATTAATTTTGATGAGTATCAGGACTTTACAATCTTAGGTAAAAAATTTTTAAAAAAATTTGAAAAATTAAAAATATATTTCAATGGTTTGCCAAAAAATAATGATAAAAAGAAATTACTCATAGATATTATTAAAAACAACAAGGTAAAAAGTTCCAAACAAGCTATAAATGAATTAAAAAAATCATTTAATAGAAAATTCAATAATTTAACTTTATAATATTATTTATTTAAAATATTTAATTAGTCCCTTTAAAATTGACTCTGTGATAAAATCTATTTGTTTTTTAGTATTTGCAGATGAAAAAAAAATAATACCGTTATTAGGATAAATTATACCTTTTTTGAACAAAAAAAGTTTAAAATTATTTATTTTATCTAAATTTTTTTTTTCAAAAAAATCTCTAGAAATTCTACTTTTTATTTGCTCTTTGGAAAAAACTATTCTTAATATTGTTTGGAATCTATAAACCCTAACATCCATATTATTTTCAACTAAATAAGAATTTATCCTTTTTTGAAAAAGTTTAGAATACTCTTCCAACTTTTGTAATATTGTCTTATTCTTACTAATATATTTGGTGATTGAATTTCCAATAAAGCAAGATACAGCATTAGCCGAAAAGGTACCTCCAAAAAATATATTTAATTTTTTTTTAATTATAATTTTGTGTATACTCTTATTTATTCCAATAATGCCTATTGGAAATCCACCACCATAACATTTTCCAAAAAGTGAAATATCTGGCTTAATATTATAATAATTTTGCACAGATCCTTTTCTTGTTCTAAGTCCGGTAATTATTTCATCAAATATTAATATACAATTATTCTTCTTTGAAAAATTAGATAAAAAATTTAGATATTTCCGTACTTTTGGATCAGGTAAACATCCTTGCACTGGCTCAATAATTATACAACATAATTTATTTTTGATTTTTTTTAAAATTTTATAAGATTTGTCAATATCATTATAATCTATAATTTTTATATTTTTTCTGTCATAATCATTTAATCCGTCTGATACCGGCAATATTGAGTTATTTTTTTTTTTGAATAATAGCTTATCAGTAGAACCGTGCCAACTCCCTGTTACAGAAACAATTATATTCTTTTTAGTTATTGCTTTAGATATTCTCAATGCTTTAAATACTGCCTCAGTTCCTGAATTGCAAAAAATGAACTTTTCATAATTTTTATTCAATTTTTTTAAAGATTTTGCAAATAAACTTGCGTAGATATTTGGTTCTGAATAAAGAGAGATTTTATTCTTATTAACATCATTTAAAGATTTTTTTAAAATTTTACTGTTATGACCTAAAATTAAAGTGCCAGAACCATATGATAAATCGTAATATTTTCTTTTACCTAAATGAATAAAGGGTCCTTCACTTTTTTTTACAAAGTATTTACCATTATATCTTTCATTGAAAACATTATTATTATTCATATACATCTCTTATACTGATTTGGAACTAATTTAGATTTTGTTGTTTTGCTCATTCTTTTTAACAAAAAGTTTGGACTAGAAATAAACTTTCTACCGATGCAGATCAAGTCTACGTATTTATTTTTTATCAATTTATTTGCAAAATTTATATTATCAATTTTTCCAGAGGTTCTTACTATAATTTTAGTTTTTTTTTTAATTTTTTTAGCAAGATCTACATTAAACCCATTTTTTATCGGTAAATTTGTTTTTGGGATAATTCCTCCTGAGGAGATACAAACATAATTAAAACCAATTTTTTTCAACTTTTTTGTTAAATATATTGCATCATTTACATCATTTCCTTTTTTTAATCTATCTGAACCAGTAATTCTTGCCCCTAGTATTTTTTTTTTAGGCCATACTTTTCTGACTGCTTCTGAAATTTCAGTAAGTAATTTTACTCTTTTTTCTAAATTTCCTCCGTATTTGTCATTTCTTTTGTTTGATATTTTAGAAAAAAATTGATGAAGTAAATAACCGTGAGCCATATGTATTTCTAAACAGTCAAAGCCTATTCTATTGGCTCTTTTCGCTGCCAATAAAAAATCATTTTTGATTTTTTTAATTTGACTTAAATTTAACTCAGTTGGTATTGGCCAATATTTATCTCTTTTAATGGCTGATGGTGCATATGTTTTCCATTTTCCTTTATTTAATGGGGTATTTGATTTTATCCAAGGAACATAAGAGCTACCTTTTCTTCCAGAATGAGATATTTGAATTCCTATTTTAATATCACTAATTTTTTTTAAAAAGATAACTAATTTTTTTAAATTTTTTTCATTAATATTATTTTTCAATGTAAGATCTTTTAGTGAAATTTTACCTTCCTCGTTAACAGCAGTAGACTCCAACATCAAAGTACTAGCACCAGACATAGCTAACTTGGCTAAATGAAAATAATGCCAATCTGATGGGTTACCTTTATTTGCTGAATACTGACACATAGGAGAGACCACATATCTATTTTTCAATAAATGATTGCTTATTTTAAGTTTTCTAAACGAAATCATTTTTTACAAACAACAAACTCATTATGAGGATGAAATATTGCATGTGGATATGACCAATATGTTTCAATAAAATATCTATTTAAAGCTTTCCCAAGTTTAGGTAAATGAGGCACACCATCACTATCTATCATTGAATTGAAAGGAGTTGCAAATCTTAGCCATTCCCCAGTTTTCTGGTTTTTATATAAAATCCTCGCTATTAAGGCTAGATCTAATGTAACTAATTCAAATTTTTTTTGTTTAATTTTTTTGTATATATCTTTTAACTTTGTTGCTTTTTTAAAACCTAAATCTTTTACTCGTATTCTATATAAAAATACTTTTCTTTTGTTTAAAGGAAACTTATTCTTTTTATTTCTGATTATATCCTCAATCCAAGGACTAACATGAATTTTCTTTTTTTTATTTTTGGCAAGGCAATCTTTTATAGATTTGTAATTTTGAAAATTAATTATTTTCCAAATTTTTTGTCCTTGTCTTTTCATTGTTTTCATTTGAAATATATATTTTGCCAACTCTTAGCGTGGTTTTTACCTAAAAGAGTTCCATCAGCATTACAAGACTTACAAGGACCAGAACAACGTCTTCCAGAAATAAGATTTTTTCTATAATCAGTTAGAGTCTTTCCTGTCCAAATGCCAAAAATTGTTTCTTGCATTATGTTTCCCATTGATACTTTTCTTTGCCAATCTTGAGGACAGAGATATACGTTTCCATTCCAATCGATAAGAAGTTGATAAGTTGGATAAAAGCAAGTTGTATATTTACCAATTTTTTCTTGCTCGCCTACTTCTACTGTTCCGGCTCTGTTAGTAAGTTTGACCCCGAAGTCATTATATTGGTCATACCATCTGTCTCTTAAAATAACTAAGTCTTCTGGAACATTCGCTTTTTTTGTCATTTCAGTAAATTTTTTAATTTGTTCTGGTCCATCGTACATGCTGACTAAAACTTTACTTACATTTGATATGTATAAATCCTGTAATCTTTTTGCAGACAGAACATCCCCATTAGTAATAATTTCAACCCTACTTACGTTTGATAATTTTTTGACTATATATGAGATATCTTTATGCAATAATGGTTCGCCATAGCCACATAAAGAGATTGTACCTTCAAAATGAATTTCTAGCAATTGATCATGAATTTCATCAATAATTTTTTTTGTCATTTTTTGAAAAGTATCTGGAGCAACTTTTTCATCAGATTTCGGACAAAAGGTACATTTTCTATTACATACATCAATCAAACTTAACTCAACCCATGTGGGC
>MDTA01003794.1_pt1 | contig 24577 bp, 23 predicted proteins | sample 811151 | NCBI WGS metagenome assembly MDTA01 (sample SAMN05326648, study PRJNA326480) | marine metagenome | isolation source: seawater | place: Indian Ocean: South | collected 2010
ATGATTGTTTGGTTAGATAGAAGAGTATGGGCTTTTGTCCAAAAAAGAAAAGGACCCAATGTAGTTGGTCCTTTTGGCCTATTTCAGTCTTTAGCTGATGCCTTAAAATATATTTTTAAAGAAATTATTATTCCAGCTAGTTCTAACAAAATTATTTTTATACTGGCACCAATAGTTACTATGACTCTTGCATTAATTGCTTGGGCAGTCATTCCATTCAGCGAAAATTATGTTTTAGCAGATATCAATGTTGGTATTCTTTATATATTTGCAGTTTCATCTTTAGGAGTTTATGGAATTATTATGGGTGGATGGGCGTCTAATTCAAAATATCCTTTTTTAGGTGCAATAAGATCTGCAGCACAGATGATATCATATGAAGTTTCTATAGGTGTAATTATAATTAATGTATTGCTGTGTGTAGGATCTTTAAATTTAACCGATATAGTTTTAGCTCAAGAAAATATTTGGTTTATAATTCCATTATTTCCTATGTTTGTTATATTTTTTATATCTGCGCTTGCAGAAACAAACAGACCACCATTTGATTTGCCAGAAGCTGAAGCTGAATTAGTTGCGGGTTATCAGACGGAATATTCTGGAATGATGTATGCTATGTTTTGGCTTGGAGAATATGCAAATATACTACTAATGTGTGCATTAGGATCAATTTTATTTTTAGGAGGTTGGTTGTCACCTATTGACTTATATCCATTTGATCTAATTCCTTCACCCATATGGCTTGTTTTAAAAATATTATTTCTATTTTTGTTATTTGCATTGGTAAAAGCTATAGTTCCTAGATACAGATATGATCAACTAATGAAACTTGGGTGGAAAATATTTCTTCCTTTCTCATTAATTTGGGTTGTTATTACAGCATCTTTTTTACTTTATTTTAATTTACTTCCAGGAATGTATTAATGAAAATATTAAGAATATTAAAAACAATTTTTTTAACAGATTTTATTACAGGTTTATTTTTAGCTTTAAGAGAAAGTTTTAAACCAAAAAAAACCTTAAATTATCCTTTTGAAAAAGGTAAAATAAGCCCTAGATTTAGAGGAGAACATGCACTCAGAAGATATCCTAATGGAGAAGAAAGATGTATAGCATGCAAATTGTGTGAAGCAGTTTGTCCAGCTCAAGCTATAACTATCGAGTCTACAGAAAGAGATGACGGAAGCAGAAAGACAACCAGATACGACATTGATATGTTAAAGTGTATATATTGTGGTCTATGTGAAGAGTCTTGTCCAGTGGATGCTATTGTACAAGGTCCAAACTTTGAATTTGCAACACATACTAGAGAAGAATTGTATTATAATAAGGAGAAACTTCTAGATAATGGAGATAAATGGGAAACTATTCTTGCCGCAAATATAAAAGCAGATAAACCTTACAGATAAAATATGATAGCTCACTCAATATTCTTTTATTTTTTTTCAATAATCGCAATACTTTCAGCTATAATGGTAACAGTATCGAGAAACACTGTTCATTCAGTTTTTTTTTTAATCTTAGATTTTATAAGTATTTCATGCCTGTTTATTATGATTGGTGCAGAATTTGTAGGGATGATTATGTTAATTGTTTATGTAGGCGCAGTAGCTGTTTTGTTTTTATTTGTTGTAATGATGCTAAATGTTTCATTGCAAAAAAATCAATGGTTTGCAGCTGAGAGAGGGTCATCACATATACCTATTGGAATTATAGTAAGTGTAATTATTTTTTTTGAGCTCATAATTGTTATTGGTGGATGGAAGTTTAAACCTAATTTAGACCCTAGATCTACAGACTTAAATTTTATAACAGAAAAAACAAATACACACTCTATTGGAGAAGTTTTATATACAGATTATATTCACTTATTTCAATTAAGTGGGATGATACTACTTGTAGCTATGATTGGAGCAATAGTTCTGACTTTCAGAAAAAGATCAGGTATCAAGAAGCAGAGTTATTTTAAACAAATTTCCAGAGAAAGAGCAGATGGGGTAGAACTAGTAAATGTAAAAAATAAAACAGGAGTTAAAATAGATGTTTGAAATTGCCCTTGGCCATTATTTAACTTTAGCTGCAATTATTTTTACGATTGGTATAGTTGGAATATTTTTAAATAGAAAAAATATAATTGTAATTTTAATGAGCATTGAATTAATTCTCCTTGCAGTAAATATTAACTTAGTTTCATTTTCAATTTACTTAAATGATCTTTCTGGACAAATATTTACATTATTTATTCTTACTGTAGCTGCAGCTGAAGCTGCTATTGGTTTAGCTATAATAGTAGTTTATTTTAGAAATTCTGGAACTATTAGAGTTGAAGAAATTGATAAATTGAAAGGTTAAAATGCAATTAGGATTGTTAGTTGTTTTCCTTCCTCTCCTAGGATCATTAATATCAGGTTTTTTTGGAAAATTTATTAAGACAAGATATATTGAAATTTTAACATGTCTTTTAGTTTCTGTATCTGCAATTTTATCATGTTTAATTTTTTATGATGTAATTGAAAATTCTTATTCAGAAAACATTTTATTATTTACGTGGATTAGTTCTGGAACATTTAATGTAAATTGGTCAATATATATAGACTCTCTCTCAGCCGTAATGTTTATAGTAATAACTTTAGTATCCTCATTAGTGCATATTTATTCGATAGGTTATATGTCAGATGATCCTCATAAACCAAGATTTATGTCTTATCTTTCGCTATTTACTTTTTCAATGCTAGTCCTTGTAAGTTCTGACAATTTTTTACAATTATTCTTTGGTTGGGAGGGTGTTGGTTTATGTTCTTATTTATTGATTGGATTTTGGTTTAAAAAAGAAACAGCTAACGCTGCAGCTATAAAGGCCTTTATTGTGAATAGAGTTGGAGATTTTGGTTTAGCATTAGGAATCTTTTTGGTTTTTTATTTGTTTGGTTCTGTGAACTATCAAAATATTTTTTCTGAGGTCCCAAATTTTGTAAATAGTGAAATTTCTTTAATTGGTATAAATTTTAATACTATAAATTTGATTTGTGTATTTTTATTCATAGGTGCGATGGGTAAATCTGCACAAATTTTTTTACATACCTGGTTGCCTGATGCAATGGAGGGCCCCACACCTGTTTCTGCTTTAATACATGCAGCTACAATGGTTACAGCGGGTGTATTCCTAATTGTAAGATGTTCTCCTATATATGAGTACTCAGAGTTAGCTTTAAATTTAATTACAATTGTTGGAATGAGTACGGCTTTTTTTGCTGCTACAGTTGCTTTAGTTCAAAATGATATTAAAAAAATTATAGCCTACTCAACATGTAGTCAGTTAGGGTATATGTTTTTTGCTGCTGGTGTTGGTGCTTATAATGTTGCTATGTTCCATTTATTTACCCATGCCTTTTTTAAAGCTTTGCTTTTTCTAGGTGCTGGTTCTGTTATTCACTCATTTCATAACGAACAAAATATTGAAAATATGGGTGGTGTTTGGAAAAAATTACCTTTCACATGGATATTGATGATAATTGGTACATTGGCTTTAACTGGTTTTCCATTTTTATCAGGTTTTTATTCTAAAGATGCAATTTTAGAATTTGCTTTTTTAAAAGGTAGTACAATAGGATATCTAGCTGCAGGAGTAGGAGTTATAACTGCAATTATGACATCAATATATTCATGGAGACTATTATTCAAAACATTTCATGGATCATTTAAAAATACAAAATTTAATTTAAGTTCAATGCACGAATCTCCTTTGGTAATGATTGTTCCACTAGTAATCCTAAGCGTAGGAGCAATATTTTCGGGGTTTTTATTTAAAGAAATATTTATTAGTTCATCTAGTACTCAAAATTTTTGGAAAAATTCTATATTTTTTATGGAACCTTTAACTCAAGATCATCCACCAACCTGGTTCTTACTGATGACTCCAATTTTAGTGACAATAACTATACCTTTTTCATATTATATATTTGTTAAAAATACAAATATTTTAAAGTTAATTGTAGACTCAAATTATCCTGTATTTAATTTTTTTAAAAACAAATGGTATTTTGATGAAGTATATGATTTTATTTTTGTTAAAGGGTCAAAAAAATTAGGTTTATTGTTTTGGAAAAAAATCGATATTAGGTTTATTGATAAGTTTGGACCTGATGGTATTTCAAGTTTAATTAAGTTTTTTTCTTTATTAGCAATTAAATTTCAAAGTGGATTTATATACCAATATGCATTTATAATGCTAATTGGTTTTTCAATTTTATTAACCTTCTTGATTTTGTACTAATGGATTTTCCAATTTTATCATCTTTGATATTATTACCTTCTGTTGGAGCAGTTTTTATATTTTTCTCAAAAAGCAAAGATAAAAAAAATATATCCGTAAAATATATTTCTATATTTGTATCTTTAGTTAACTTTATTTTGTCAATTTATTTATGGTTTTTATTTGATAGTAGTTCTTATGAGTTCCAATTTGTAGAAGAAAGAAAGTGGCTTATAGGATTTATAAATTATAAAGTTGGAGTAGATGGTATATCTATTTTGTTCATAATACTAACTACTTTTATAACCTGTCTATGTATCTTTTCTGTTAATAATACAGTCAAAATTAGACTTAAGGAATTTTTGATTGCAATTCTTTTAATGGAGTCATTAATGATAGGAGTATTTTGCTCCTTAGATTTATTAATTTTTTACTTATTTTTTGAAGGAGGCTTAATACCAATGTTTTTAATAATTGGTATTTGGGGTGGCGATAGAAGAGTTTATTCAGCTTTTAAATTTTTTTTATATACTTTGCTTGGCTCAGTTTTGATGTTGATAGCAATAATATTTATTTACTGGCAAACAGGAACGACAGATATAACTCAATTATATTTAATTGGAATTGATGCAAAATACCAAAATTTACTTTGGTTAGCTTTTTTTAGCTCATTTGCTGTGAAAACACCTATGTGGCCTTTACATACTTGGCTGCCAGATGCACACGTTGAAGCGCCAACAGCGGGATCTGTGCTGTTAGCAGCAATTCTGCTTAAAATGGCAGGATATGGATTTATTAGATTTTCAATAGGCTTATTTCCAATTGCATCAGAATTTTTTACAACATTTATTTTTTTCTTAAGTTTAATTGCTATTATTTATACATCTTTAGTTGCTTTAATGCAGGATGATATCAAAAAATTAATTGCTTATTCATCTGTCGCTCATATGGGATATGTAACATTAGGTATTTTTACTTTTACTCAACAAGGTTTACAGGGAAGCTTATATCAAATGATAAGCCATGGATTAGTATCAGCAGCATTATTCCTATCAGTTGGAGTATTATATGAAAGAATGCACACAAGGCTTATAAATAATTATGGAGGTATAGTTATGATAATGCCAAAGTTTGCAGTTTTACTAATGATATTTGCGTTAGCATCACTTGGATTGCCAGGTACAAGCGGTTTTATAGGTGAATTTTTGGTTTTAATCGCGACGTTTGAAAGAAATATTATAGTCGCAGCTATAGCTTGCTTGGGTGTAATTTTGGGTGCAGCTTATATGCTCTGGTTATATAGAAGAGTTGTATTTGGTGAAATTAAAAATGATGAACTTAATAAAATGTTTGACCTTAGTCGAACTGAAATGTTATTGCTGGCTTCATTAGCATTACCAATTTTATATTTTGGTTTTAACCCGGATCCTATCTTAAAGACTATTGATATATCTGTTCAAAACTTAATATCAAATTATGAATTAGCAATTAATAATCAAGTTGTAAAAAAATAATATGGATAAATTAAACCTAATATACCCTGAATTACTTATTTCTATATCAATTATGTTTTTATTAATGTACGGAGTATTTGTTAAAAAAAGTGCCTCTACTGTTTATAATTTAAGTTCTATTTTCCTTTTTGGATCTTTAATTTTGATATTAAGCTTTCCAATAGAGACAAATTGGTCACTTTTCAATAATAGTTACCAAGTTGATTATTTGTCTACCTTTATGAAAATGTTAGTATTAATATTTGGTATATTTGTTTTAGGAATTTCACAAAGATATATTATTTCTATTAAAATTTTAAAAATAGAATACCCAATTTTAATATTATCATCAATTTTAGGTATGATGATAATGATAAGTTCGAATGATTTAATTATTTTTTACATTGGTTTAGAACTTCAGTCTTTAGCTTTGTATGTTTTAGCTTCATTTAATAGGGATAATATTCTATCTTCAGAGTCTGGTGTAAAATATTTCGTTTTAAGCGCTTTATCTTCTGGACTTTTGTTATATGGATGTTCTCTTATTTATGGTTTTTCTGGCTCAACTAATTTTCAAACAATTTCCGAACAAATAATTTCAAACTCTTATGGTTTAACATTTGGAATAGTATTTATTTTAGTTGGTTTAGCATTTAAAATTTCAGCAGTGCCATTTCATATGTGGGCTCCAGATGTGTATCAAGGATCACCAACTTCAGTAACAGTTTTTTTTGCATTACTACCAAAAGTTGCTGCCATGTCTGTTTTAATTAGAATTTTGTATGTACCATTTATAAATATGTTAGATCAATGGCAATTAATTGTAGTCTTTCTATCTGTTGCATCTATGATCTTAGGATCTGTTGCAGCTATAGGACAAAAAAATCTAAAAAGATTAATTGCGTATAGTTCAATCAGCCATATGGGATATGCATTAGCAGGTATATCAACAGGTACAAATCAAGGAATTCAAAGCTCAATAACATACATTTTAATATACTTAATCATGAATTTAGCATTTTTTTGTTGTGTATTTATGATGAAAAAAAACGACAAATATTATGAAAATTTAGATGATTTGTCTGGTATTTCAAAAAATCATCCAATTTTATCATTTTGTTTTTTAATAATTTTATTTTCACTTGCTGGGATACCGCCATTAGCAGGTTTTTTTGCAAAATTTTATATATTTACTGCTGTAATAGAACAATCAATGTTTTTCTTAGCAATAATTGGCTTGTTGTCAACAGTTGTAGCAGCATTTTATTATTTAAGAATTATTAAAATTATTTATTTTGACTCTGAAAGAGAAAGTTTTGATAAAGATCACAATATTAGTTTAAAATTATCATTATTTATATCTACGTTATTAATAATGTTTTATTTTATTTACCCAAGCTCATTAACTGAGGTTATTTCAAAAATAATTGTTATTTAATGCAATTTAATAAATTTAAATATAAAAAAATTAATAGTACAAATGACTTAGCAATAAAAAAAATTAAAAAAGGTTATTTTAATGGAATTATAGTTGCTGAAAATCAAAAAAAAGCAAGAGGACAGTATGGTAAAAAATGGATTTGCTATAAAGGAAATTTATTTATGAGTATTTTTTTCAGATTAAAAAAGAATATTAGTTTAAAAAAAATTACTAGATTAAATTGTCAAATTATAAAAAAATCGTTTTACGAAGTGATTAAAAAAAAAATAATAATTAAATTCCCTAATGACTTGTTGATAAATAATAGAAAGTTTTGTGGAATTCTTCAAGAAACTATAACATTTAAAAATGAAAAGTTTATAATAATTGGAATTGGTGCAAATTTAATAAAGAGTCCAAAAATTATAAATTATTTAACAACTGACATTTTAAAAGAGACAGGTTTAAATCTTAATAAAAACAAATTAATAAAACTTATAGAATTAAATTATTATAAAAAATTGAATTTATTTGCATAAAAAGATTTAATTGTTTATGAATGTAAAATGTATATTATTGGTGATATAGGTAATTCAGAAGTAAAAATATGTATTTTTTCTTCTAAAGACAAACAATTAAAAAAAATTGTTTTAAAGACGTCTTCTATAAATAATTCACTCTTAAAAAAACATTTTTCATCTAAAGCCAATTTAAAAAAAATAGAAAAAATATTGTTTAGCAGCGTCGTCCCAAAAATATTTAAAGTAATTAAAAGTTTTTTTTTAAAAAAAATGAAAATTAAAACTTATGAAATTAAAGATATCGAACTGCGCAAATTTATTGATATTAAAGTTAATAAAAAACAAGTTGGTTCAGATAGAATATGTAATGCTGTAGCTGTAAATGATAAAAAAAATAATTTTATAATCATTGATTTTGGTACAGCTACAACATTTGATGTTGTAATTAAAAATAAATATTTAGGTGGTATAATTGCTCCTGGCGTTTCACTTTCATTAAGCACTTTGATATCAAATGCTTCTTTAATCCCCCAATTAAAACTAAAAAAAATAAATCTTGTTTTAGGAAAAAATACCGTAACAGCTGTAAGATCTGGTTTTTATTGGGGATATATTGGTTTAGTTAAAAGTATAATTCATAAAATTTGCAAACAAACCAAAAAAAAATATAAAATACTTATGACTGGTGGTTTTTCTGATTTATTTTCCAATTCTTTAAAAATTAAAGCTGTTATAGATAAGGAGATAACAATGAAAGGATTAAAAAAAATAATTAAAACTATATGAAAGAAGAATTATTGTTTTGTCCCTTAGGTGGTTCAGGAGAAATAGGAATGAATATGAATTTATATGCTTATGGAAAGCCTGGTTTGCATAAGTGGATTATTGTTGATACAGGAGTTACCTTTGCAGATGAGAGTTTACCAGGAATAGATTTAATTTATGCTGATCCAGGCTTTATTAATGATAAAAAAAATGATCTTTTGGGAATAGTTCTAACACATGCACATGAAGATCATATTGGTGCTATAACTTATATTTGGAAAAATCTTAAGTGCAATATATACGCCACACCCTTTACTGCTGCTTTAGTATTAGAGAAGTTTAAAGAGAGAAAAATTGATATAAATGCATATTTAAAAATTGTTGAATTAAATGGTTCGTTAAATCTTAACCCTTTCAAAATTGATTTTATAACTTTAACTCATTCAATAATTGAACCTAATGGTCTAAAAATTAATACACCTATAGGAACAATTTTTCATACAGGAGATTGGAAAGTAGATCCAATACCACTAGTAGGAAATAAAATTAATGAAGAGAAATTAAAAAAAATTGGAGACGAAGGAGTATTAGCAATGGTGTGTGACTCGACAAATGTTTTCAGCATCGGTAGAGCAGGTTCTGAATCTGATGTAAGAAAAAATATGTTAAAAGTAATGTCCCGAGAAAAAAAAAGAATTTTAGTTACATCATTCGCATCTAATGTTGCAAGAATGGAAACCGTATTTGATTGTGCGAAAAAAATTGGAAGAAATATTTCATTAGTAGGCAGATCAATGAATAGAATTTATCAAGCAGCAAGAAAATGTGGCTATCTACATAATGTTATTGAACCGATTGATCCAAGAAATGCTAAAAATATTCCAAGAGAAAAAATAGTATATTTATGCACAGGTAGTCAAGGCGAACCAATGGGTGCATTAAATAGAATTTCAAATTATACACACCCAGATGTTTTTATTGAAAAAGGTGATACAGTTATATTTTCCTCAAAAATTATTCCTGGTAATGTGAGAAAACATTATAATGTTCATAATAAACTTTTAAAAGAAGGTATTAATGTTGTTACTGAAGAAACAGAATTCGTTCATGTGTCAGGTCATCCAAATAGAGATGATTTAAAAGATATGTATAATTGGATAAGACCTAATGCTTTAATTCCTGTACATGGTGAACATAGACATATGAAAGAACAAATTAATTTTGCAAAAGAAATGAAAATTCCATACCCAATTCAAGTTGAAAATGGAGATATTGTAAAATTTTCAAATTCAGATAAACCACAAGTATATGATAAAGCACCAAGCGGCAGATTATGTGTAGATGGTTTTATACCAATAGATGAAGACTCATCTTTTATCAAAGAGAGAAAGAATTTAGCAGGAAATGGGTTTGTTGATCTGACTATCATTATTTCTTCCAAGGGTGATATTTATAAAAAACCCATTATAAATGCCAGGGGTTTGCCTGTTATTGAAAAAGAAGAGTTTATTTACGGTCTAGAGCAAGAAATATTAAACCTTTCAAAAACCTTTTCATTAAAAAATGTAAAACAAAATGACAATTTAATTGATGGTTTAAAAAAAATATGCAGGAAATATACTAAAGATAAAACAGGAAAAAAACCAATAACCAACATTAATGTGGTAAGAATATAAAATGTTATTTTCAAAAAGCTTTGTTCCTATTCTAAAAAATAATCCCTCAGAAGCTGTTATAAAATCTCATAAATTAATGTTGAGGACAGGAATGATAAAACAATCTTCTGCTGGAATATATTCTTGGCTTCCACTCGGCTTTAAAATTATGAAAAAAATTGAAAAAATTGTCAGGTAAGAACAAGATAAAATTGGTGCACAAGAGTTATTAATGCCTACAATTCAATCTAGTGAAATTTGGAAGGAAAGTGGAAGATACGAGGATTATGGTGAGGAGATGTTAAGAATTAAAGATAGACAAAATAGAGAAATGCTTTATGGACCTACTAATGAGGAGTTAATTACTGATATTTTTAGAACAAGTGTAAAATCTTACAAGTCTTTACCTCAGCTTCTTTACCATATCCAATGGAAATTTAGAGATGAGTTAAGGCCTAGATTTGGAATCATGAGATGTAGAGAGTTTTATATGAAAGACGCATACTCATTCGACATTAATGATGATCAAGCAAAATTTTCATATAATAAATTTTTTTTATCTTATTTAAGAACTTTTAAAAAATTGGAATTGTCTGCTATCCCAATGGCTGCAGATACTTGTCCTATTGGTGGAAATTTATCTCATGAATTTATAATATTAGCTGATACAGGAGAAAGTAAAATTTACACTGATAAAAGAATTTTTGAGGTTAATAGTGATAACACAAAAATCAGCAAAGAATCATTAATTGATTTAAGAAAAAATTATGAAAAATTTTATGCAGTAACAGATGATAAATTTGACCAAAATATATTTGAAAAAGAAGTGCCTGAGGAATTTAGGTTAAAAACTAAGGGAATAGAAGTTGGGCATATTTTTTATTTTGGAGATAAATACTCTAAACCAATGAATGCATCAGTTGATTTTCAAGGAAAAAAAGAATTTGTAAAAATGGGTTCTTATGGTGTTGGTGTATCAAGATTGGTTGGTGCCATAATTGAAGCTAAATATAATGAAAAAAATGAAATAATGAAATGGCCTGTATCCGTATCTCCATATGAATGTGTAATCATTCCTTATATAGATAAAAAAGATTCTTTAAATTTAGAAAAATCAAAAAAAATTTACGATCATTTATTAAAACAAGATATTGACGTTCTTTTAGACGATACTGATGAAAATATTTCTTCTAAAATTAGAAAATTTAATCTTATAGGAATACCATTTCAAATAATTCTAGGAAAAAAAAGTGAGCAAAATTTATTTGAATTTAATGAATTAAATGAAAGTAGTCAAAATTTGCAATTAGAAGAAATAGTTAAAATAATAAAAAATAAAAAAAAAAATTGATTTCAAATTTAGAAAAAGAAGTTGTTTTAAGATATTTGAAAACCAGAAAAAAAGATGGTTTTTTAAATATCATTTCAATTTTTTCTTTTATTGGCATAAGCCTTGGAGTCGCTGTTTTGATTATTGTTATGTCAGTGATGAATGGTTTTAGAACAGAATTAATTGGTAAAATAATTGGTTTTAATCCCCATGCGGTAATAAAACCTCATGATTTGCCAATAAATGAGAATTTATTTAAAAACAAAGATCTCATTAATATATCAAGAACATTTGTATATAGTAATAGTGGAGAAGGTGTTCTAATTCACAAAGATTATACAAAAGGACTTTTGCTTAGGGGATATCTACCAGATGACTTTAAAAAACTTTCAATTGTAAGAAATACAAATTTTTTTGGAAACAACAAGATAAATCCAAAATTTATATCGATTGGAAAAGAATTAAGCTTTAGTTATAATCTAAAGGTTGGTGATAAAATATTAATTATGTCTCCACAAGGGATAGAAACAATAGTTGGAAGTTTGCCTAGACAAGAGACATTTATTGTTGACTCAATATTTGATAGTGAAATTTCAGACTTTGACTTAAACGTTGCTTTTATAAATCTTAATGATCTGGAGAGTTTATTTGATTTAAAGAAAGATAAAAGAAATTTAGAAATTTTTTTAAAAAATCCAAAAAAAATTGAAAATACTAAATTAAAATTGCAAAATATATTTCAAGATTATTTTATATATACTTGGGCAGATTTAAATAAGTCTTTATTTTCTGCATTAAAAGTTGAAAGAAATGTAATGTTTATAATACTTACCCTAATAATCATAGTTGCTGCATTTAATATTATTTCTGGATTAACTATATTTGTTAAAAACAAAACAAGAGAGATAGCAATATTAAAATCAATCGGTGTTCAAAATACATCAATTACAAAAATCTTTTTTTTAATTGGTTTTACCATTGGTATCCTGGCAACATTGTTTGGAATTTTTTTAGGTGTTATTTTTTCTTACAATGTAGAGTCTATAAGAAATATCCTTAGCAATATATTTGGAATTAGTTTGTTTCCAGAGGAAATTTATTTTTTAAGTCAAATGCCCTCAGAAATAAACCCAGGATCTATTGTATTAATTTCAATTTGCTCTATTCTCATTACCTCCATTGTATCGATTTATCCAGCATTAAAAGCTTCAAGGATGGACACAATTAAAGCTCTAAAATATGAATAATATTATTGAGATACATAATTTAGAAAAATCTTATAATAAAAAAAAAATAAAAGTTATTAGTAAGGTTAATTATAAATTTAAAAAAGGAAAAATATACTCTCTAATAGGTCCTTCTGGATCTGGAAAGTCTACGTTATTAAATCTCTTATCTTTAATTGATACACCTAATTCAGGAAATATTTTAATAAACGGAGAAAAAATTAACTTTAAAGAAAAAACTAAAAATGACCAAATTAGGTCAAATAAAATTGGTATAATTTATCAAGATAAAAATCTACTTACAGATTTTAATGTAATAGAAAACATTTATCTACCTAGACTTGCTATAACTAACAATAAAAAAGAAGCAATAAAAGACACTAAAAATTTATTGAAAAAATTTAATTTACTTAAAAGACAAAATCATTCTACTAGTGAACTTTCGGGAGGAGAAATGCAGCGTGTTGCCATTGCAAGGGCTTTGATAAATTCTCCAAATATAATATTAGCAGATGAACCAACAGGAAATTTAGATTTTAAGAATGCAAAAATTGTATTTAAAACATTATTAAAATTAAAATCTAAAAACAGATTAATTATTTATGCAACCCATAATAGATATTTTGCTAATTTAGCAGATTGTAAAATTGAGTTATTTAATGGTAAAATTAAAACAATATCTAATGCAAGAAAATAGCAATATTCAATTTAATCACTTTAAACTACATACCCAGTACTCAATTTGTGAAGGCGCAATCAAAATAGACGATCTTAAAGAATATTGTAAAAAAAATAAAATTCAAACTGCTGGAATTTCTGATACATCTAATTTGTGTGGAGCACTAGAATTTTCAGAAAATTTAACTAAAGTAGGATGCCAGCCTATTATTGGAACTCAAATAATATTTAATTATAAAAATAATTTTGGTTTAATACCCTTAATAGCAAAGAACGAATTAGGTTATCAAAAGATTATTGAATTATCATCAAAATCCTATTTATTAAACAATAATTTAAACCTTCCAAATTGTAATTTTGATGAGCTGTTAAATTTTAATGATGATGTAATTGTATTAAGTGGATCGATAAATGGGTTAATTGGCAAATTATACAATAATGGTAAAAATATTGATATTGAAAACATATATCAACAATTAAAAACCACTCTCAAAAATAATTTTTATATAGAAATTCAAAGACATAACGATCAAAATGAAAAATCATTTGAATTATTCAACTTAATGTTATCAAAAAAATTTAAAATACCTATAATTGCCTCTCACGAAGTATATTATCTAAATAAAGACATGTATGATGCACATGATGCACTAATGTGTATTGGAAAAAAAACATATGTTAATGACCCAAAAAGAATTAAACTATCTAATAATCATTATCTTAAGACATCTAGTGAAATGCTTGAAATATTTAAAGATATTCCTGAAGCTTTAGAAAATAATTATAATTTGCCAAAAAGATGTAGTTTTCGTCCCAAATCTTCTAATCCTATATTGCCAAATATTAGCTCAAAAAAAGATGGTGACGCAAATCAGATTTTAAGAAACTTATCTTTAGATGGTTTAGAAGAAAAGTTTAAAAACGAGATATCACATTATGATGCTGAACAAGATATTTCTATTTATAAAGATAGATTAGAACATGAGCTTAAAATTATCACTGAAATGAAATATTCAAGCTATTTTTTAATAGTTTCTGATTATATAAAATGGGCAAAATTAAATGATATTCCTGTTGGTCCGGGTAGAGGATCAGGAGCTGGTTCACTTGTTGCTTGGTGTCTTTCTATTACAGATGTTGATCCACTCAAATTTAATTTAATTTTTGAAAGATTCTTAAATCCAGATAGAATATCTATGCCGGACTTTGATATCGACTTTTGTGAAGAAAAAAGAGACTTAGTTTTTAAATATTTAAAAAATAAATACAAAGATAGTGTAGCTCATATTATTACTTTTGGTAAGTTGAAGGCTAGAATGGTCATAAGAGATGTAGGTAGAGTAATTGGTCTTCCTTATGGTTTTGTTGACAGTATCTCTAAAATGATTCCTTTTGATCCATCTAGACCTCAAAATTTAACTGAATGTATAAATTCTGAGCCTAGATTACAAAAATTGATTAAAGAAGATAAGAGAGTAAAAAAACTTATAGATTTATCTTTGAAACTAGAGGGACTTAATAGAAATGTGGCAACTCATGCAGCAGGAGTAGTAATTGCTGATAAAAAACTTACTAACACTGTACCATTATACAAAGATAATACTGCAGATTTATTATTACCTTCAACTCAATTTGACATGTACTCAGCAGAAAATGCAGGTTTAATTAAATTTGATTTTTTGGGGTTAAAAACACTAACAGTTATTAATAAAACACAACAATTGATATCTGAAAAAGATAAAAATTTTAAAATAAATAAAATTAATTACAACGATCAGAAGGTCTTTGAATTATTAAGTAAAGGCAATACAGTTGGAATATTTCAGCTTGAGAGTACTGGTATGCGAGAGGCATTAATGAAAATGAAACCAAACCATTTAGAAGATATTATTGCCTTGGTAGCTTTATATAGGCCAGGTCCTATGAGCAATATACCCATTTACAATGATTGTAAACATGGGAAACGTAAACCTGATTACTTACATCCAAAACTAGAGGAAATTCTCAAGCCAACCTATGGTGTAATAATTTACCAAGAACAGGTTATGCAAATCGCACAAAAACTATCTGGTTTTACAGCTTCGCAAGCAGATATTTTAAGAAAAGCTATGGGAAAAAAGAAAAGAGCTGAACTTGAAAAACAAAAAGAAAAATTTATTTTAGGTGCTGTTCAAAATGGAATAAGCAAAGATGTAGCGGCAGGAATTTTTTTAAAAATTGAACCTTTCGCAGAATATGGATTTAATAAAAGTCACGCAGCATCATACGCGATTATTGCATACCAGACTGCATATTTGAAAACCTATTTCCCAAATGAATTTTTTTCAGCTTCAATGTCTATGGATATATCGAACCAAAATAAATTAAGTGAATTTTATGAGGAGTTAAAAAGATTAAATATAAATATTCAGAGACCAGATATAAATAAATGTTATGCAGATTTTAAAGCAGATGAAAAGAATTTGTACTATGCTTTAGGTGCTATAAAGAGTGTAGGTTTTGAAGCTATATCAAATATTGTCAAAGAAAGATTAAAAAATGGAGATTTTAAATCAATAAATGATTTTATAAGCCGAATAAATCCTAAGGACATTAATAAACTTCAGCTAGAAGGTTTAATTAAAGCAGGTGCTTTTGACAATATTGAAATAAATAGAAATTCTTTATTATGTTCAGTTCCTAGTTTAATAACAAAATCAAAAAATATATTTGATAATAAAATAATTAATCAAATAGATTTATTTAATACAGATCAAGAGAATGATGAAGATTTAATTCAAAAAACTGAGGATTGGAAATTTGAGGAAAGATTATCAAAAGAATTTGAAAGCGTTGGTTTTTTTATTTCTGATCATCCAATAAATCAATTTAGAGATTTTTTTGATGTTTATAAAATAAATAATTATTCAGACTTTATTTCAGATAACAATAATACTGAAAGTAATATTTCAGCAACTATATTAAAAGTTCAAGAAAAAAAAACTAGCAAAGGAAATTCTTACGCCATAATTAAATTAACAGATTTATCTGGAGTTTTTGAACTATTTATTTTTTCTGATTTATTGGAACTTAATAGAAATATAATTAAAGAAGGTAGTTCTGTTATGCTTAGTTTAAAAAAAAATATTATAGATGATGCAAATAGATTTAAAAGAATTAATGTGTTGAAAATAGTATCCATGAACGATTTATTAAACGAGCCTATTAAAAATATTGAATTCTCAATAAATAATATTTCTCAACTTAAAAAAATAAGGAGTATTTTGAGAGAAGATGGAAATTCAAGTGTTAAAATTAGGTTTCAAGATTTAGGTCAGAAATTGATATTTAACCTTAAAAATAAAAGAAAAATTAGCAGAAAATCACTCTCATCTCTAAAAAATGACAATATATTGAGCAATATTTTTTGAATACATAAAATAAAGCTTGTTATTTTAAATATATATTTGTAAATAGCCACATATTAACACGCACACAATTAGTGGTTTTATACCTCCGGTCCTTAGTTGGAAATAATTGTGGTGGCATAACCGGGAAAAAAAAATGAAGATACCAAATTTAACAATTCAACAATTACTAGAAGCAGGTGTCCACTTAGGACATAAGACTTTAAGATGGAACCCAAAAATGAAAAAATATATTTTTGGTAAAAGAGACTCAATACACATTATAGATCTTACACAAACTTTAGAATTAACTAATGTAGCTTTAGAAAAAGTATATAATACTATTGTAGAAGGTGGCAAAATATTATTTATTTCTACTAAAAAGCAAGCTTCAGAAGCAATTGCTGATCTAGCAAAAACTACTGGTCAATATTATGTTAATCACAGATGGCTGGGTGGCATGTTAACAAATTGGGGAACAATTTCAAATTCAATAAAAAAATTACAAAAAATTGAACAAGATTTATCATCTGAAAATAGAGGGTTTACGAAAAAAGAACTTCTAAAAATGAGTGTTCAGAGAGACAAATTACAAAGATCACTAGGTGGAATAATGGAAATGAAAAAAGTTCCAGATTTAGTTTTTGTTATAGATACCAATTATGAGTCACTAGCAATAAAAGAGTCAATTAAATTAAATATACCGATTATCGCAATTCTTGATACAAACTCAAATCCTGAAGGAATTAATTTTCCTATACCAGGTAATGATGACGCTAGAAGATCTATAGACTTATATTGTAATTTGATAAAACAGACCATAGATAATGCAAAAAAAGACTCACCACAACAAGACACTAAATCAAAAGATGATAATTTAGAAAAAAAAAATCAAATTGAAGAAAGTAAAGATTTAACTTCAAAATCTATAAACTAATTCATTAATAATGAGTGATCTTGAAAAAATTAAAAATCTAAGGCAATCTACTGGAGCAGGATTCAAGGATTGTAATTCAGCATTAAAAGAATCTGGTGGAGATATAGATAAGGCTATTGAAATTTTAAGAGTAAAGGGTATCGCTAAAGCTTCTAAGAAAATGTCTAGGGATGCAAAAGAAGGAGTTATGGCTTTATCTGGCGATAGCAATCAAACATCAATATTAGAAGTTAATTGTGAAACAGATTTTGTTGCCAAAAACGAGGATTTCATAAACTTTGTAAAAGAATTAAGCGAATTAAATAATTTAGTGGAATCTGATTTGACAAAATTAAACAAAAGTAAAATGAAAAATAATAAAACTGTAGAAGATAATTTAGTTACAATGATTGCAAAAATAGGTGAAAAAATCACATTAGGAAGATCAAAAACTATTAAAAATGATAACAGCAAAAATTTTTTTTACCTTCATACAGTTGTTAAAGACAATTTGTCAAAACTCGCAGTTATTGTTTGTCTTAGTTCCAATGATTCTAATGAAAAAGTTGACTTATTTGGTAAACAATTAGCAATGCATATAGCTGCCTCAAACCCTTTAGCATTAAGTTCTGAACTAATTGAAAAAAGTGTAATTAATAAAGAGCAAGAGTTAATTCATGAGGAGTTAAAAAACTCAGGTAAACCAGAGGAAATTATTAAAAAAATTAGTGTTGGTAAAATTAATAAGTTCAAACAAGATATAAGTTTATTAACACAAGATTGGGTAATGGAACCAAAAAAGAAAGTTAAAGATATAATAAAAGAATTAAATATTCAAAATCTTAAAGTAATTGATTTTTGTAGATATAAAATTGGTGAGTGATGTTTAAAGAAGATAATTACAATCAAAAAATGCAAAAAACATTAGAAGTTTTTTCTAAAGAATTAACATCATTAAGAACAGGCAGAGCGAATGCAAACATGCTAGATTTAGTTAGAGTGGATGTTTATGGACAAAAAATGCCAATAAATCAATTAGCAAGTATCACCACACCAGAACCAAGAATGATAAATATTCAGGTATGGGATTTAAATAATGTAAACTTAATAGATTCCTCAATAAGAAAATCAGAACTTGGATTAAATCCACAAATAGATGGTCAATTAATAAGATTACCCATTCCTGATTTAAGCGAGGAAAGAAGAAATGAAATGAAAAAATTAATTAAATCTATGGGAGAAAAATGTAAAATTTCAATCAGAAATATTAGAAGAGAAGCAAATGATGAGCTAAAAAAACTTCTTAAAACAAAAGATATCAGTGAAGACGAGGAAAAAAAATTTGAAAAAATAATTCAAGAAGTTACTGACCAAAATATAAAAAAAATTGACGAAAAAGTCACTGTTAAAGAAAAAGAAATAATGAAAATATGAATCCAATTCAGCATGTTGCTATCATTATGGATGGTAATGGAAGATGGGGAATTAAAAATAAAAAATCAAGAAATTTAGGACATAAGGCTGGATTACTTACTGTTGAAAAAATAATTAAAAGTTCTATTAAAAACAAAATTAAATTTCTAACCCTTTATGCGTTTTCAACTGAAAATTGGAAAAGACCCAAAAAAGAGATAAGTTATCTTTTTTCTCTTTTAGAAAACTTTCTTTTAAATAAAATTTCTGATCTTAATAATAAAAATATAAAATTAAAAATAATTGGTAAAAAAAACTTTTCTAAAAAATTAAACAATTTATTAAGAAAGACAGAAATTTTAACCTCAAAAAATAAAAGACTTCAAATTAATTTAGCTTTAAATTATGGATCTAGAATAGAACTAATTGATACATTTAAATTAATGCAAAAAAAAAATATTAACATTAATGAAAAAAATATTATAAATAATTTATATACCAAAAATATTCCAGATCCTGATATCTTGATAAGAACAGGAAATACTAAACGTTTAAGTAATTTTTTATTATGGCAAATGGCTTATACTGAGGTTTATTTTGAAAAAAAATTGTGGCCTGATTTTAATGAAATAGATTATAAAAGAATATTAATTAAATTTAAAAAAGTAAAAAGGAATTTTGGTAATATTTAATGACCAAAGAATTACAAAAAAGACTTTTAAGTTCAATTATTCTATTGCCTTTAATTTTTTTTATAATTTTTAAAGGATCTATATATTTTAATATTTTTATTGTTTTATGTATTATAATTGCTTTTTATGAATGGTATTTTATTGCTAAAAATCTATTACTCTATCTAATTGGTTTAATTTTTATTCTTTTTTCGTTCTTTAGCGTTTATTATTTAAGAAATGAGGGTGAATATAACTTTTTTTTATTTATAGTTATCACTTGTATAGCTACAGATATTGGTGGTTATATATTTGGTAATATTTTTAAGGGTCCAAAATTAACAAAAATTAGTCCTAATAAAACTTATGCTGGCATGTTAGGAAGTTTTGTTTTAGCTTTGATATTTGGATTTGTATTTTATAAAAACCTTGATCATTTAGGACTAAAAATTTTAAATATTTCAACATTGCAAATTATAATTTTTACAATACTAATATCTTTTTTCAGTCAAATTGGTGATTTGATTATTTCTTATTTTAAACGAAAAGCTAAAATTAAAAATGCTGGCAATATAATACCTGGCCACGGAGGTTTATTAGATAGAATTGATGGAATGCTACTTGCTTTTCCTTCTATTTTTATAATTTTAAAAATTATATAATGAAAAAGAAAATTGCAATACTTGGGTCAACTGGATCAATTGGCAAAACTACCTATAATATAGTCAAACAAAACTCAAAAGATTTTGATGTAGTACTTTTAACAACCAACTCAAATACTAGCACAATATTAAAACAAGCAAGAATATTAAAAGTTAAAAATATAATAATTTCTAGCAAAAAACATTTTTTAATTGCTAAACAAAAAAAAAATTAAAAAAATTAATATTTATAATAATTTTTCTTCATTTAAAAAAATTTTTAAAAAAAAAATTAATTATACAATATCAGCAATTTCTGGATTATCGGGATTAAAACCAACAATTAATGTTATTAAATTTACTAAAAATATAGCAATAGCGAATAAAGAATCAATCATTAGCGGATGGAATTTGATTAACAAAGAATTAAAAAAAAATGGAACAAAATTTATTCCAGTAGATTCTGAGCATTTTTCTATATGGTCCAATATAAATAACCCCGAGATAAGTCATATTGACAAAGTAATACTTACAGCTTCTGGAGGCCCTTTTTTAAATAAATCTATCAACTTTAAAAAAAATGCAACTATAAAAAGTGCATTGAAACATCCTAATTGGAAAATGGGAAAAAAAATATCAATAGACTCAGCTACACTGATGAATAAAGTTTTTGAATTTATTGAGGCTATGAGGATTTTCAATTTAGATAAGGAAAAACTATTTATATTAATTCATCCTAAATCCTACATTCACTCAATTATAAAATTTAAAAATGGTTTAATAAATTTAACCGCTCATGATACAAATATGAAAATTCCTATATTTAATTCTATATACTATCCATTAAGTAAAAAAATTATCACTAAAAAAATTAATTTTAAAATTCTTAATAATTTAAATTTATCTAAACCATCCACCAAGAAATTTCCGTCTTTAAATTTAATTAAGGATATTGGAAAACATACCTCATTGTTTGAAACTATTCTGATAAGTGCAAATGATACACTTGTTGAATTATTTATTCAAAAAAAAATCAAATTTACTGATATTATTAAATATTTAAATATAATATTAAATTCTAAAGAATATAAAGTTTATAAGCATAAAAAACCTTCTAATGTGGATCAAATTTTGAAACTTAGCGATCAAGTTAGATTGAAAACAATAAAACAATGTATAAAATGATTTATTATGAAGATATTAAATTATTTTTTTTTATTATTTTTTTTATTCACCACTAATACCTTCTCAGATACTTTCTCTGAGGTTGAAATTTCTGGAAATAAAAGAATTACAAATGAAACAATAATTCTTTTTTCAGGTATTGATCAATTAGATAGAAATAATATTGACGAAAACGATTTAAACAATTTACTTAAAAAATTATACGAAACAGATTTTTTTGATAAAGTAAGTATTAAATTAGAAAATAATAAATTAATAATTAATTTAACTGAAAATCCTTTAATTCAGAATGTAAGATTTGATGGTATTAAAAACAAAAAAATTTTGGAATTCCTAAATGAACAAATTCAATTAAAAAAAAGAACTTCTTACATTAAAAACAATGTTAAAAATGATATATCTATAATATTAAATGTTTTAAAAGGATCTGGATACTATTTTGCAGAAGTTGATTCAAGCATCGTAGAAAATGATAATAATACTGTTGATATAATTTATAATATTAATTTAGGAGACAAAGCTTTTATCAAAAAAATTAAATTTATTGGTAATAAGGTTTTTAAGGATAGTAAACTAAAGAGAATAATTGCCTCTGAAGAAAATAAATTTTGGAAATTTATTTCTAAGTCAAAGTATCTCGATATAAATAGAATTCAGTTAGATGAAAATCTTTTACGTAATTTTTATAAAAACAAAGGGTATTACGATGTTTCAATAGAAAGTTCATCAGCTAAATTAATTAACAATAAAGATTTTGAGCTTACATTTAATATAAGTTCTGGAAAAAAATACTATTTTAATGATGTCTCATTAGAAATACCAGATGACTTTAATGAGGAAAACTTTATTAAAATTAATAAATTATTAAAAAAAGCTAAGGGTAAGCATTATTCCTTAAACTTTATTGATAAAATTTTAAAAAAAATAGATCAATTAATTCTAACTGAAGAATTTAAATTCTTAAATGCTTCTTACAATGAATCAATAACTGAAAATAATATTAATTTAAAAATATTTTTTGAAGAAGCTGATAAGTCATTTATTAGCAGAATAAATATTTTAGGTAACTACGTTACTAGAGAAAAGGTAATAAGAAATAAATTTTTAATAGATGAAGGTGACCCCTATAACGAAATTTTAATGACTAAAACTATTAATTCAATTAGATCAACAGGTATATTTAAAAATGTGACAAAAGAGGTAATTGATGATGTTGCAAACAAAAAAGTAATTAATTTAACTGTTGAAGAAATGCCAACGGGAGAAATAATGGCAGGAGCTGGTACAGGAACAAGCGGTACATCTATTTCTGGTGGTATAAAAGAAAAAAATTACCTAGGAAAAGGAATAAAATTAGATACCTCTTTTACACTAAGGGATGATGGTTTAAATTTGAGATTGCAAAGAACAGATCCTAATTTCAAAAATTCAGAAAAAGATTTAGTCACTTCAGTAGAAAATAATACAAAAGATGTACTAAGTAAATTTGGTTATAAAAATAGAAAAACTGGCTTTAGTTTTGGTACGTCTTATGAACAATTTGAAGATATCTATTTTTCACCAGCTATTTCAATTTTTCAAGAAAATTTAGAAACAGGAAGCAAGGCGTCAGCTTCTCAGAAGAAAAATGCAGGTGACTATTTTGAAACAGACCTAAAATATCAATTTACACTAAACAAATTAAATCAAAATTTTCAACCCTCAGATGGATTTAAAACAAGCTTTTTACAATCTTTACCACTTATATCTGATGATGGAGCTTTAAGAAATTCTTTTACTTTTTCAAATTACCACTCGATTACAGATGAGATGATACTTGCACTTAAATTTCAAGCCAAAGCAGTAAATTCTGTAAATGACGAAGATGTCCGGCTTTCGAAAAGACTTTTCATTTCGTCTCGGACTTTAAGGGGATTTGAATCAGGAAGAGTGGGTCCGAAAGACGGTACAGATTTTATTGGTGGAAATTATTTATCTGCATTAAACATGTCTACAACATTACCTAATTTTTTGAGAGATCTTGAAAATGTAGATTTTAAATTATTTTATGATGCAGGTAATGTTTGGGGTGTAGATTATAATTCAAGTTTAGATAGTAATAAGATTAGATCATCAACTGGATTATCTATTGACTGGTTTACACCAATTGGACCATTGTCATTTTCATTATCTCAACCAATCACTAAAGCAGATACAGATATAACTGAAACATTTAGATTTGATATTGGTACTACTTTTTAATGATATATAAATTAATAAAAGTATTATTTTTTTTATTTATTCTTTTGTTTCAAAATATAATTTATGCACAAGATAAAATTGCTTATATTGATATTGATAAATTATTAAATCAATCAATTGCTGGTAAACTCATTACTAAAAAAATAGAAAATAAATATAAATCAGATTTAGAAACATTTAAAAAAACAGAAACTCAATTAGCTAAAGAAGAAAAAGAAATATTGTCTCAAAAAAATGTACTTTCATCAGATGAATACAATAAAAAAGTTTTAGCTTTTAAAAAAAAACTGAAAGATTTTAAAGATAAGAGAAATGAATCAATCAACAAAATAAATGAAATTAAAAGTAAATCAACTTCAATATTAATAAGAAATATTAATCCCTTAATTGAAGACTATGCAAAACAAAATTTAATTGATATAATTCTTCCAAAGGAAAGCATATTAATAGCAAGATCTGATTTAGAAATTACCGAAATTATTTTAAAATTATTAAATGAAAAAATTAAAGAAATCAAAATTGATTAATGAAAGATAAATTAAGTAAGGAAGATATTATTTCCCTATTGCCCCATAGGGAACCCATGTTATTAATTGATGAATTAATTAATATTAAAAAATTATTCTCTGCAACTGCAATTGTTAATGTTAAAAAAGATAGCTTCTTTGTTCAGGGACATTTCCCTGGTCAACCCGTCATGCCTGGTGTTTTAATTGTAGAAGCTTTCGGCCAAGCTGCAGCTGCATTAACAGCTGCTGGTATAGATAAATCTGAATATGAAAAT
>MDTA01219318.1_pt1 | contig 24577 bp, 23 predicted proteins | sample 811151 | NCBI WGS metagenome assembly MDTA01 (sample SAMN05326648, study PRJNA326480) | marine metagenome | isolation source: seawater | place: Indian Ocean: South | collected 2010
ATTTCTTTGAGCGGGTCTAAAGTTTATGATGCATCAGCGACAGCTGCATCGAGTGCTCTCACAATTTCTGGAACAGTAGGTGGACAAACACTTACATTAACTGGAAATGGAACATTGTCTGCAGGAGCTGACGTAGGAACTAATAAGACAATTAATACTTCAGGCTTTACATTAGGGAACGGATCCGGTGGCACTGCAGGTGTAGCAAGTAACTATTCACTAGTTGGTGGAACTTATCAAATGACTGTTACGCAAAGACCAGTAACAATTAGTGGGTCAAGATTTTATGATTCCACAACAACTGTAAACGGTTCTGATATAAGTGCATTTACTAACACAGCAGGAGGACAGACATTATCAATCACAGGTTCTGGAACAGTTGCAACTGCTATCGCTGGTTCAGGTAAAACTGTTACGCTAGGTACCTTAACGTTAGCTGATGGAACAGGTTCAGCTACAAATTATTCATTAGCAAGCGGGACTTTTGATATAAATTCTAGACAACTAAATATTGCCGGTTCACGTATCTATGACGGGACAACGACAGTTAGCGGTTCAGATTTGGTTATCACGACGGGTGTTGGAAGCGAAGTTATCACAGTAAACGGAACGGGTAGTATTGCCAATGCAAATGTTGCGAGTAATAAATCTGTAACAGCAGGAACGTTAGCTTTGGCAAGTGCAAGTGGAAATGCTTCAAACTATTCTATGGGAACGATAACATTAACAGTAACGCAAAGACCAGTTAATGTAGCTTTAGAAAAAACATATGACGCAACAACTAATGCAGCAGCAACTGATTTAAAAACCAATGGTATAACTAATACAGCGTTAGGACATTCACTGACATTAAATGGTACTGGAACGATGTCTAACTCCAGTGTTGGTGTAGGAAAGTCAGTGTCAGCAGGAACATTGAGTCTTTCTGGAGCTCAATCGTCAAACTATACTTTGGTAGGTGGAACGCATACTATTGATGTGAACCCAAGAACAACAAATGCGTCTGGTACTAGACATTATGATGGCACCACAACAGCTGGATCCTCAACTTTTAGTACTTTTAGTAATTCAGTTGGTGGAGACACCATAACTCTATCTGGTAGCGGAAGTATCGCAAGCTCGGGAATAGGTTCCAAAGGTGTAACTATTGGTTCATTACAGTCAGCTCACCCTAATTATATACTTGGAAATGCAACACTAACTGTTACCAAACGCCCAGTTAGTCTAACTGGAAGTAGGCTTCAAGGTGGGACAACGAATGTTTTAGCATCTGAATTAAGTTTTAGTAATCTTGCAAATTCTGAAACACTTGTACTTTCTGGCCAAGGGACAATTCCAGAAATGCGTATTGGTTCCCATTTATTGAATCTATTCTCATTATCAATGAGTAATGGTACAGGTAATACCTCAAATTACACATTTACAGGTGGGGCATTTTTATTTAGGATTTTATCTCCTTTGCCTCCACCAAATTCTCGTGCAGGTGTGATTCTTGCTTTAAATAGTATGACTAATGGTAATAATAGAAAATTACTACCATCAAAAACTTCCCACAGATCAGCACCAGCGGTAGCAGAGAAAATATCAATTTCTACACCTGATCAATCAGTAACAATTAATCCATGTGTGATGCAAAATGGAACTTGTGATTAGACTTCAGCTAAAATCAGGAAAATAGTTTTAGATCTAATTTATTTTTTTTCATTACCTTTGTATTATAGGGATAATCAAAAAAAGTGAAGGTTTCTTGTATCACTTTTATTAACAATTGACTAAAATAATAAATGTTTAATGAGTTAAAAAAAAAAAAGATTAGAGATTGGTGTTTTTTTGATTTTGGTATTTCTGCATATCCAACATTGATCTTGACTTTTTTTTACGGAGCATTTTACGCAAAAAAAATAGCTCTGACTCCTGAGATTGGAACAAGTAATTGGGGGTTTGCAATATCAATTGCAAGCATTGTAAGTTTTTTAACCTTTTTAATTATACTTGTAAGTGGTAAATCGTATTTTGAATCGATTAAAACCAGCTTTTTTTTCAAGTTCTTTATAACTTTAATATTATCAACATCCTTTCTTTATTTTTTTAATGAACAGTCAAATGAATTCTTACCATTAATCTTTATTATAATTTCACTTGTTTCCTTCGAAGTTATTAATTTATTTTACAATTTATCTCTTCATCGTGTAACTGATAAGAATAAAGAGGGATTAATATCAAATCTTGGATGGGCATTTGGTTATTTGGGAGGCCTAGTCTCATTAATTCTAATTTTCACACTCTTGCAATTAACTAAAGATCAAGATTACAAAATTTTTGAAACTTCTGTTTTTCTCTTTATTGGACCATTTGTTGGTCTATGGACTTTAGTTTTTGGTCTCTTTCATTTTAAAAATTTTTCAGATGCTACTTTTGCCATACCAGATGTAGTAGGTTTTTTAAAAAATATTCAAAAAACTAAAATTTTGGGATTTTTAGTAAGTTATTTTTTTTTCAATAATGCAGTAATAAGTATTTTTGCTTTTGCAAGTATGTTTGCTTCATTTTTATTTGGGCTTAAAGAGTCAGAAATACTTTTTCTTGGAGTCTTTATAAATCTTTTTGGTATTTTGGGTTGTCTAATACTTGGAAGTTATGAAGATAAAATAAGTTCGGAAAAAATTGTTTTAATTTGCATCTTAGGACTGTTAATAAATACCTCTTTATTATTTTTTATAAAAAACTATTTTTTATTTTGGATAATTTCGCTTACGATTGGCTTTTTCATAGGTCCAATTCAGGCTGCAAGTCGAACAATAATAGTAAAAAAAATTAGAGCAAAAAATCAGTTGTCAGCCTTCTGTGCTTTTGCAATGTTTGGAAATATTTGTGCGATACTTGGACCTTTTATGGTCGGCTTAGTTATAGATATGACCGGAAGTATTAGATATGGGTTAGTGGTTATACCTTTATTTTTTCTTTTATCTTTGGGTTTTTTTAATAGTTTTAGAGTTAATGTTTAAAGTGTCTTTTTCCGGTAAAAACCATTGGTATCTTTAACTTTTCAGAAACTTTAACAACTTGATCATCTTTTATTGATCCGCCAGGTTGAATTATCCCTGATATATTATTTTTTGAGCATAGTTTAACTATATCTGGAAAAGGAAAAAACCCATCTGAGGCCATTATGGCTTTTGTCATTTTGAAATTCTTTTTCATCTGTTTTAAAGCTTGTTTAGCTGAATCAAGTCTATTAGTTTGACCTATTCCTATTCCAACTGTACATAATTTATCTACTAATACAATTGCATTAGAGTTAACAAATTTGGCAACTGTAAACCCAAAGATCATATCTTCTATAAGTTTTGTATTTAGTTTTTTTTTAGTTTTCAAAATTAAGTCTTTTTTTCTAATAGTGACAAAATCTTTATCTTGTATTAGTAAAAAATTCCTTGTGGATTTTATGGATATTTTCTGTTGATCGCTAGATGAACTGTACTTGACGATAATTAAATTTTTCTTCGAGCACATTAATTTTAGAGCCTCTGTATCAAAACCGGGAGCTACAATCACTTCTGCAAATAATTTTAACATTTCTTTTGCTGTTGCTGAAGTTACAGTCTTATTAAATGCTATTATTCCACCAAAAGCACTAACAGAATCGCATTTAAGTGCTTTTTTATAGGCTGTAGTCTGAGTATTACTTAAGGCAACACCACAAGGATTTCCATGCTTGAGAATAACACAACAATCTTTTGAGAACTGTTCAGCAAGTTCAATCGCAATTTCTAAGTCGTAAATATTGTTAAAGGATAGATCTTTACCAGAAATTTGGAAAATTTCATTTTTTCCATGAGCGAACATTGCTGCTTTTTGGTGAGGATTTTCACCATACCTCAATTGTTTAATTTTTTTTAGAGGAATTGATGAATCTGAATATTCAAAAAAATTTTCGTTATTTGAAAGCCAGCTTGAAATCTTTCCATCATAATATGCAGTTTTACTAAAAGCTATCTTTGCCATTTCTTTTCGAAAATTAAGGCTTATTTTATTATCGTTATTTTCAGCCTCTCTAATGAAATTTTCATACTGATTAGGTGAGGTTAAGATAAGGGTATTTTTAAAATTTTTAGCTGCTCCTCTTATAAGTGCAGGTCCCCCAATATCAATATTTTCGATACAATCAGATTCTGTGGTTTCAGGTTTGTTTGATATCTCTTCAAATGGATAAAGATTTACGACTACTAAATCAATTGGTTTTACTCCTAGTTCAGCCAACTGTTTCATATGGCTGTGGTTATTTTTTTTTGCCAAAATTCCTGAATGAATTAAAGGGTGCAAGGTTTTTACTCGACCATTTAGAATCTCGCGAAATTTTGTGAAGTCTTCAATTTTAGTTAAAATTAAATTTGGATTAATTTTTTTAAGATACTCAAAAGTTCCACCACTAGACAGAATATTAATTTTATTTTTATAAAAATAATTCACTAATTTTTTAAGATTATTTTTATCAGAAACTGAAACTACAGCTTGTTTAATCTTAATCTCTGACATTAGATTGATACTCCGGTAGTATTTTTTTAAATAATTTTATCGCATTATCATTTTTATCATTTTGAATGTACGATAACAAACTATTGTATTGAGATAAATCCACTGAAAATATTTTGTCGTTTGTGTGGATTATTCCTGTAATTTCAGTTTTAGAAATTTTTTCCTCTTTAAAAAATAAATTCTCAGATAATTTTTCTCCTTTTCTTAAACCTGTAAATTCTATATCAATCTTTTTATCTTCCTTTCCTAACAATAAAATCATTCTTTTGGCTAGATCTTTTATTAAAACAGGTTCACCCATTTCGAGAATAAATATTTGACCATTAATAGATTCTTTTATCTGCGAGGAAATTAGAACTAGTTCAACGGCTTCCCTAATTGTCATAAAATAACGACTAACTCTCGGATGTGTAATAGTTATTGGCCCCCCTCTTTTAATTTGATCCTCAAAAAGAGGTACTACGGAGCCAGTTGATCCTAAAACATTTCCAAACCTGACAATTAAAAATTTTGTTTTTGCAGAAGAATCTGAGATTTTTTGAATATACTTCTCACATAATCGCTTTGTAGCTCCCATGATATTAGTTGGGTTGACAGCTTTGTCAGTTGATATGAAAACAAATTTGGGAACATTATTTGATTTACAAATTTGACATAATTTTGCTGTTGCAAAAAAATTAGTCTTCAAAGCTTCAATTGGATCCTCTTCAACAAATGTAATATGCTTAAGAGCCGCAGCATGAAAAACAATGTCAGGCCTAAATTTTTTTATAACACCTTCAATTTTTTTTATATCTCTTATATCTGCAAGAATTGGTTTTACAGTTTTATTTAAATTCTTTAATATTTTGTATAATGCATATTCATTTTCCTCAATAAGAATCAATTCTCTTGGTTTCAGCAAAGATATTTGTTTGCATATTTCACTCCCAATTGTACCACCAGCACCAGTGACAAGGATTTTTTTGCCAGTTATTTCCTTCAAAAAATCTGGATTATGAACCTTTTGTTTCCTTCCAAGTATGTCTTCGATTGCTATTGGTGTGGTTGTAAATTTATCCTGTGGATTTATATTTGAAATTTTCGGTAAGACTCCTAATGCTAATCCTTTTTTTTGTGAATAAACATAGAGTTTTTCAATTGATTCTGCATCAATTGACTGATCTGTTATAATTATTCTTTGTGGGAGGGTTTTTTTTAATTTATTGAGTGAGCCTTCTAGTAATTCAATATTTTCTAATGATGATATAATTGGCACATTGTGAATTCTTCTTCCGACACTAGTTAATTTATTACTTATCATAGCAATAACATTGTATGGTGAACTTTTTTCATTTTTAGTGAGTCTTATGAAATTTTCTGAACTATTAATATTACCTACAATAACTACTGGTATTCTTTTAACTTTATTTTTAGTCATTTTATCTTTCAATAAACGATAAAATATTCTAGGACCAGTGACTCCAAATAAAGAAACTATGAACAATAGGACAGGAAATGAACGAGGAATACTTTCAAGTCTAAAAATAAGAAAAAAAGAGAAAATTACCACTAAAGTTGATATTGCCACACTTTTAAAAATTGACATGATTTCATGAATAGAGGCATACCTCCATATTCCATGATAAAGTCCAAAGTAGTGTAAAAGTGAAATGTTAATAGTCGCGTAGATTAAACAGTACAACCAAAGCGAATTCATGAGATAAAGAGAATATGATAGATCTAATCTTAATAATAATGCAATAAAAAAAGAAACACAAAATATAGTGAAATCATGGATAATTGTAATGAAGATTTTTTTACTCATTTTTAGATTTTTTTTTAAAATATACCAATAAGATTATTGTTAAAAAAGTAGCTAAAACAAGAGAAATTAAATAAGCTTTAAGAGCGAGAATAGATAGAAAACCTAATAAAATCATTAAAAAAAATATTTTTTGTAGAACATTTTTATGTGACCTTCCACTTCTGAGCATTTGTTGATAGAAGTGATCACTATGAGCCACAATGAGGTTTTTCCTGTTAATAAACCTAGATATCAATGTAATTGTCGAGTCAAGAAAGAAGTAAAGAAGAATTATCAAAATGGATGAGAAAGGGCCAAGCGATAATAGGGAACTAATAAGAATAAATCCAGCAATATATCCAAAAGGAATAGAACCAGAATCACCTAAAAAAATTTTGGCAATTGGTTTGTTGTGTCGATAAAAAGCGAGAGAGATTGACAAAATTATTAAACTTAAAAATTGGAAATTTTTATCCATAAGATTCATCATAGATACTATGTTAGTGACGAGAGAAAGAAAAATCATTTGTAATGAAATTAAACCATCCATGCCATCCATAAAATTAAATAAATTAATTATCCAAAGCCAAAGTAAAATAATAATTATAGAGATTAAGTAGAATTGGAAAATTAAATCTAAATTATTTAGTATTGGTAAATTATAATTATTCAAAAAAAAATAAATATCTTGTTTCATAGAAAATACAGATAGAATTACACAGAAAAAATGGACGGATAGCCTTGTCGAGGCTGAGAGATTCTTTATATCATCTAAAAGTGAAACAACAAAAAGTATGAATATGGAGGTTAGAAATATTAGCCATTTTAGATCCATTGAATCTTCAAAGAAAAAAAACAGTAAAATTGAAATAATTAAACTGGGTATTAATACAATACTTCCCCCTTTAGGTTTCAACTCATCGTGGTTTCCTCTGTTAGAAGGAATATCAACTAATGATTTTCTTTTTAAAAAAGGGATTATTTTTTTTAATGCGTAAAAACAAAAAAAATATAAGATGAGTGGAATAACAAATAAGGTCATTTAAAAAATTCTTTGATAGTAGGATTTACTTATGAAACATAAAAGGATTGCAATCTTAGGTTTAGGATATGTTGGGCTTCCACTGGCTATTGGTTTGTCGAAGTCATATGACATTATAGGTTACGATATTGATTCTAACAGAATTATTGAACTTAGAAAGGGCATTGATAAAACACTTGAGATTGATAAGTCAACCATTAAAAAACAGTTAGATAAAAAACTTTTTTTAACATCTGATATCAATGATCTTACCGATTGTAACTTTTATATTGCAACAGTTCCCACTCCAATTAGCAATAAAAAAAAACCTGATTTTCGGGCCTTAAAAAAAGTTTGTCAAATTATTGGTAAACTATTAAATGTGGGAGATACTGTTGTTTTTGAGAGCACTGTCTATCCCGGAGTTACTGAGGAAATTTGTGGCCCTATATTGGAAAAAAACTCAAAAAAACTTAGGTCTGGAGAAGATTTTTTTCTTGGATATTCTCCTGAGAGAGTTAACCCAGGTGATAAAATTCATACCATAGATAAAATTAATAAAGTAGTATCTGGACAAAATAAAAAGGTAGAGAATGAATTAGTTGAAATTTATTCAAAATTAACTGATGGTAAAGTTTTTCTTGCAAAAAGTATAAAAGTTGCAGAGGCATCAAAAGTAATTGAGAATGCTCAAAGGGACATTAATATAGCTTTTATAAATGAGGTTGCAAAGATTTGCAGAAAGATTGATATTAGCACCTATGATGTTTTAGAGGCCTCAATGACCAAATGGAATTTTTTAAATTTTGAGCCAGGACTTGTTGGTGGTCACTGTATAGGTGTTGATCCCTATTATCTAGCGGAAAAAGCAATTAATATAGGGATTAAACCAAAAGTTATTTTGTCTGGGAGAAAAACCAACGATAGTATGGTTCGTTTTATTACTAAAGAAATTATTGACCGAATTCCTAATGGTTCTAAATGTTTATTTTTAGGGATTACATTTAAAGAAGATGTCCCTGATTTAAGAAATTCAAAGAGCATAGAACTTATGAATTCCCTAAAAAAAAATAATTTTAAGATTACCTTCTACGATTCATTTGTTGAGGAGATAGAAAATTTTAACAGTTTAAATACTAAGAAATCAAACGAAACTTTTGATGCAATAATTATGTCTGTGCCTCATAAAACAATATTAGATAATTTTAACAAATTATTTTTGCCAAGGCTTAAAAAGAATGGACATTTTTTTGATATTAAGGGAAAATTTAGAAATAAAAAATTTAAAAATTATTGGTCGTTATAACATCAACGTATCAGTCTAAAAAGCCATTTAATCTTTTTTTCATATACGAATTTATCGGAGACCAAAATATGATTATTTTTTTTTATAGTTTTTTCAGTTCCTAGATAAATACCATCTTTAATAATTATTTTTGGCTCAGAACAAATGAACTCCCAAGCAAAGTTATTTCTCAATTTTAGAAAAACCTTTTTTTTACTTGTTGTAACATTAAGCTTTATATCAGGATGAATATGGAATCTTAAAAAAATTTTTTTTGGTATATTTGTAAAACTATTGTTGGATTTAGAGAAATAATCTTGTCCTCTAATTATAAGATTCTTTGTATCTATGTGAATTTCTCTATTATGAACAATTCCAAAAAAGTCATGATACCCAGAGTGCGCTGAGTTAATCCAGAAGGAATCTTTATCCTGATAAAATTCTGATCTAACTTTAGCAATTCTACTATTATTTAGATCCTTATCAAAAAAAATATCAGATGAATTTACATCATCAACATTAACTGTACTGTGGGCTGCTGTTGACCTCATTGCTTCAATCCATTTTTTGTCATCTATGAAAGGTGAGCCACTATTAACTACTAATTTTTCACCTAAATGTGAAAATTCAAAAGATAGGGTGCCAGCATGAGTTTTTTCTTTCGGTGGATTTCCACAATCCATAATAAAAGTAATCTTGTTTTCTGAGACTCTCTTAAACTTAGCGCTTTTCAATTCTGAGGGTATTCTTGTTTTTGTATTAGATCTTTTAATAACTTCGTTAAGTTGAAGTGAATCAACAAAATTATATTCGTTAAAAATAGCAAGCTCATTGTTATTTATCTTAAAAAATTTTAGCACACTACCCATTTTGGATATAATTTCATTCAGAGGCTTAGGAATTGGAATGTTTGAGAGCCCTAGGAAATTTTTTATATCTATAAGCGATTTTAAGAAAAAAAAATGTTTGCTTGGAGATCTGGAATTATGCATACCATCATTCAGTATTTCAGAGTTTATTGTTTCAGCAAGTATATCTATTCCTAATTCAAGTCTTTTTTGAAGATTCTTAAAGCTAAGTGATGAAATGATAATAGCCTTGGGAATAAAAATTTTATCAATTACATTTATATTTCTTTTATATGAGCCTAAAAGATGAATTGCTTGCCTGTTTAGAGATCTTGCAACCTTAATTTGAAAATCTTCATCAGCTGTTTTGTAAAAGAAAGAAATATTTTCAATAATATTACATATTCTTTTTGATAAAATATCATTTTTCCAGTTAAAGGGATCCCACTTATCATGTAATTCAATCCATTGTAAAATATTTTGTCTTAAAAAGACTCTTGCTTTATTAGTTCCTAATGCACGAACATCATGAATCCAACTAAAACTGTGTAATTTTTCATTCCAAAGTTTACTTGATTTATTCGTTTTCCATGTGTTTAGATCAAAAGGAATTGTTTCGTTATGAAAACTGAGGAAACCTTCAATAATTTTTCTTCCATTTTCTGAGTTAGCTGACCATAAGTTCTCTGGAATAAATGAAATTTCAGAAACGGCGCTTCTATTCAAAAATAAATTATACAAAGGATTTTTAAATTTTATCAAAAAATCTATTTTTTTAAGAAGATGATGCATTTTAAGATAATTAATAATTTTTTTTCAGGCAGGCAATAAAAAACCCATCTATACCCCCATCCTCTTTAAAAAAATTTGGAGAAATCAAAATAGATGGAATTTTCCTATTTAGATACCCAAAATTTTTAATAGACTGAAAGGGTATTTCTAAGGAAAAATTTTTATATTTTTCCAGAAAGTTTTTCATTTGTACTTCTCCCTCTTTCGAAATAATAGAGCATACACAATAAATTATAAAACCTCTATTTTTTAAATGCTTAGTAGCTGTTATGAGCATTTGCCACTGTTTGTTTACTAATTTTGATATATCTTTATTTGATAAAAGTATCTCAGGTTTTTTTTGCATTAATCCCGATGCAGAACATGGTGCATCAATTAAAATGCAGTCAAATTTTTTGAGAGTATTTAAGTTATTAAAATTCATTCTCATAATTCTTGTTTTATATTTTAATCTTTCTAAATTGTTAATTAATGTTTTGATTCTCAAACTGGATATTTCTATGGAATCAACGTTATATCCTAGATCTAAAAGTTGAAATAATTTACCACCTGGTGCTGATCCAACGTCAAGAACAGAGATTTTTCTTGGATCTTTTTTTTTGAATATATCATTTATTACTGTTACTGGTAGAGTGGCAGCCAAACCTTGAACCCACCAATATCCATTATCGTAGAAAGGTAATTTTTTTATTTCAACTTTGTTTTTTATTCGAATTGTTTCTGGAAAAATAAGTCTTCCTCCCAATAATTTTTCCCAATTAAATTCTTTAAAGACATCTTTTTTTATTTTTATATCCACAAAGGGTTCTTTTACAATTTGTTTTGAGATAGATGATATGGAAGTTTTATTAAAATGATTGTCAAGGTCATTCTTAATCCAATCAGGAATATTATTTTCGGGCTTAAGGTTTTTTATTATTGAATTTTTATTTCTTAAAATATTTCTCAATACTGCGTTAACAAATCCGCCAAACCCATATTTTTTCGATATTTCTACGGCGTTATCAACAACAGGATAATCAGGTATATCAATAAAGAGTAATTGAGCTATGGCTATTCTGAGTATGAAATTTATTCTTGAGTTTTTTTTTAATGGTTTTTTTATAAATTTCAAAATAACATTATTTATTTCACCATGCCTCCTTAGTGCAGTAAGCACAAGTAGATTTATGAATGATCGATCTCTAATTTCAAGTAGTGAAAGATCTCTATAATCGTTTAGTGCATTGTCTAAGGTTTTACCTTTATAAACAGTGGCCAAAATTAGTGAAGCAATTTCTCTTGGGTTGGTCAAAAAATTATAGCTTTTTTAGGTTATAAATACTAAGTTACACATATGAAAAAAAAATTAAAAGTAAAAAATTCAACTCGTAAGTCTCTTCCGAAACAAAAAGAAGTTGGTGGCCCCAGCGGACCTGAACCAACTAGATATGGTGACTGGGAGAAGAAAGGAATTTGTTACGATTTTTGACTAATCTCTGTTATTAATTAATTCATCAACAACAGATGGTTCATTAAGAGTAGAAGTATCACCTATTGTACCCTCCTCCTTACAAGCGACTTTTCTAAGGATCCTTCTCATAATTTTTCCTGATCTAGTCTTTGGTAAATTCGGAGCCCATTGTATAATATCTGGTGCTGCTATTGGACCAATCACCGATCTAACCCAAGAAATCAGTTCCTTTTTTAGTTCTTCGTTGTATTTTTCATCTGTCATTAATGTAATGTAGGCGTATATTCCTTGTCCTTTTATGTCATGGGGATAACCAACAACGGCTGCTTCAGAAACTTTTTTATGTAAAACTAAGGCACTTTCAACTTCAGCGGTGCCTAGTCTATGTCCAGAAACATTAATTACATCGTCAACTCTCCCTGTTATCCAATAGTAACCATCATCATCTCTTTTACAACCATCACCAGTGAAATACTTTCCCTTAAAGGAGGAAAAGTATGTTTCTCTAAATCGTTTATGATCTCTATACACAGTCCTCATCATTCCGGGCCATGATGTTTTGATACAAAGATTACCTTCACACGAACCTTTTAGTTCATTACCGTCATTATCAACGATTAAAGGAGTTACTACATAGAAAGGTAGAGTTGCAGAACCTGGTTTTAAGGGTGTTGTTCCACTAATTGGAGAAATCAAAATACCACCTGTTTCAGTTTGCCACCAAGTATCAATTACAGGGCATTTTTTTTTCCCAATCACTTCATAATACCATTTCCATGCCTCAGGGTTTATTGGTTCTCCAACAGTACCAAGAACTCTAAGTGAGGAGAGTTTAGAATTCTTAACATAATTATCGCCTAATCCCATAAGAGCTCGAATTGCAGTTGGTGCAGTATAAAATATATTAACTTTGAATTTATCAATAATCTCCCAGAATCTAGATGGGTTTGGAAAAGTTGGTACTCCCTCAAACATTAACGTTGTTGTGCCATTACATAATGGCCCGTAAATTATATATGAATGTCCAGTAACCCATCCTACATCTGCTGTGCACCAATAGACGTCATTATCTTGAATATTAAAAATTTTCTTATGAGAAAAAGATGCATGCAATAAGTATCCTGCTGTTGTGTGTAAAACTCCTTTTGGTTTACCCGTCGACCCTGAGGTATATAAAATAAAAAGTGGATCTTCAGAATTTTGTTGGGATATTGGACAATCAGAACTTTGATTTGATATTAAATCATGATACCAAATATCTTTATTGTGATTAAAACTATCTTCGGATTCGGTTCTTTTAACAACAATAATATTTTTGACAATGGATATTTTATCTATAGCCTTTTTTACATTTGATAATAGAGGAACCTTCTTTCCTCCCCTTATACCTTCATTAGCGGTAATTATTAAAGATGATTCACAATCTTCTATTCTATCTCTTAGGGATTCTGGAGCAAATCCTCCGAAAACAACTGAGTGAATTGCTCCAATTCTTGAACATGCTAGCATTGCAAATGCTGCCTCAGGAATCATTGGGAGATAAATCGTAACTCTGTCACCTTTTTTTACACCAAGGGATTTTAGACCATTAGCAAATTTACACACAGATTCATGAAGTTCATTGAAAGTTATTTTTTTACTTTGACGAGGATCGTCGGACTCCCAGATAATTGCAATCTTCTCACCTTTATTTTCTAGGTGTCTATCTATACAATTATACGAGACATTTAAAAGGCCATCTGCAAACCATTTGATGTTTACTTTATCATTAAAGGAACTTTCTTTAACTTTGCTAAACTTTTTAATCCAAGACAGATCTTGAGCTTTTTCTCCCCAAAAGCTATCAGGATCATTTACTGATTTATCATATTCAGTTTTGTATTGCTCCATTGAGGTAGAAGATGGTAAATCATCAGAGTTTTTAATAAAATTCATATAATTTTCCTCGTCTAAGGCAATATACCAATTATTGCATTTTATTCATTAAAAAAAACTAAAATACTTTTTTGAAAACTTCTATAGTAACCTCTTCAAAAAGGTCAACCTGCACGTAGGGATCTTCTTTCAAAAAATTTTTCAGATCATCTTTTGTTTTAAACCTTAATATTAAAACACTCCCTTTTGGAGTGTCGTCATTATTTAAGATTGGCCCGGCCATTAAAAGTTTATCCTTATTATTTTTTAAATATTGAAGATGTTCATCTCTATTATCTAATCTCTTTTTTAGAGAATTTTCTTTATCTTTACAAAAAACTATAAATGTTTTCATTTTTCAAATTGAAGTGGTCTTGAAAGAAGTTTAATAACAGTTTTATTAATATCAAATCCTTTAAGGATTTTTCTAACGGCATTACTAATTGGCAACTCAACATTCAATTTTTTTCCTAAATTACATATACTTTCACAAGACTCTAAACCTTCAAAGAGTTGAGATGTTTTTTTCTTTTTTTTTGCTAAGAGATAACCAAATTTAGTGTTTCTTGATTTTAGAGAAGAACAAGTTAGGGTTAAATCCCCAATTCCAGATAAACCATAGAAGGTTTCTCTTTTTGCACCCATGATCATTCCAAGATCAATAATTTCTGATAGCCCTCTTGTTATTATGGCTGCTCGGGCATTTTGTCCAAGATTACTTCCTATAATTATTCCACATGCAATTGCTATAACATTTTTCATAGCTCCTCCAAGTTGTGTGCCAACAATATCGTTATTAAAATAGATTCTAAACTTTTCTTGTAAAATTAGCTCTGATATCTTGTTAAGTAAATTATTGTTTTTAGATGATAAAACTGAGGCAGTGGGCAAACCATCAATAACTTCAGAAGCAAAATTTGGTCCTGATAATATTGCATAACTTGATTTGGGAAAACAATCCTCTAATACTTGGCTCATTAATAAATTAGTTTTTTTTTCAACACCTTTACAACAAATTACAAAATTTCCTTTAAAATCTAAAGGTAAACATTTGAGATTTTCTCTCATTTTTTGAGAAGGTATTGCTAAAAAAATAGTTTCACAAACCTTTAAATCAGAAAAGTCATCCGTCAATGAAACCTTTCCTTGTTCGTTAAAATTTTTACCTGCCTTTTTTAAATTCCTTGCCTTAAGAATAATATTTACATCTCTTAAAATTCTTGTCAGTGCTAAAGCCCACTGACCAGAGCCTATAATACCGACATTTAACATAAACTACCTAAAGCCCATCGAGGTTTTGGTTCAAGTTCTAGGGGATCACTTTTTTTTTTATTTTCTAATCTTTCAATTGCTGCCCAAGCAATCATTGTTGCATTGTCAACGCAAAGCTTTTGTTCAGGAGCAATAAATTTCATACACATCCTTTTGCATAAACTTTGAAGTTCTTTTCTTATGTATTTGTTTGAGGCTACTCCCCCTGCTAAAACAAAAAAACCAGATCTATATTTTGTTTTGAATAAATTTATTGCTTTTTCAGACTTAATAATTAAACACTCAGTAACGTTTTCCTGAAATTCTTTTGCTAAATGTGATTCATTTTTTTTTTCAAAAAAATCATCTGTCACTTTTCTTACAGCTGTTTTAATTCCCGAAAAAGAAAAATTTAAGTCTTTACTATTAATTAAAGGTTTTGGTAATTTGAAACTGACCTCCCCATTGCTTTTTAACGCAAGTTTTTCAATAATTGGACCACCTGGATATGAGTAGCCCAACAGTTTTGCGACTTTATCAAAAGCCTCGCCTAAAGCGTCATCAAGTGTTTCACCAATCAATTCAAAGTTATTATATTTTTTTGCAATAACTAACTGAGTATGCCCTCCGGATACAAGTAGGCAAAGAAATGGAAAATTAATTTCCTTTTTCATTCTTGGTATTAATAAATGCCCTTGCAAATGATTGATAGCTATAAAAGGTTTATTCAGTGCTAAAGCAAGTGTTTTAGCATAGTTTGAGCCTATAAGTAATCCACCAAGAAGTCCTGGCCCAAGTGTTGCTGCGAATGCATCTATTTTGTTAAGACTCACTTTTGAAGCAGAAAGTGCTTTTTCAACCAAAAAATTAATTGAATTGCTATGCTCTCTTGAAGCTAATTCAGGAACCACCCCTCCAAATTTTTTATGTTTGTCAATTTGAGATAATGTTTTTTCTGAGAGAACTTTCCCAAATTTTTGCGAAGGTTTTTTTTCAATGATGGCAACTGAAGTTTCATCACAACTTGTTTCAATTCCTAATATAATCATAATTTTAATAAACTAGAATATTTAGAATAGTTTTTCTATGCTAGAAAATAAAAAGATAAATTCATGTATAATTATACGAAAAAAATTATTGTAGGTTCAAGAGCCAGCCCTCTAGCAAGAGCTCAAGTAGAAATTTTTCTTAATTCATTAAAAAAATCATTTGGATCTGATATTTTAAACAAATTCGAAAAAAAGTTTTTCATAACTTCAGGAGATAGATTTTTAGATAAAAAAATCTCATCTATTGGAAATAAAGGACTTTTTACAAAAGAAATTGATGAGGCTCAGCTGAATTTTAAAATAGATTTTGCTGTTCACTCTTTAAAGGACTTACCCACAAAGTTACCTAAGGGCTTAAAAATTGGAGCAGTATTGCAGAGAGACGCTCCTGAGGATGTTATTTTATATAATAGCAATAAAAAAATTTTAGAATTATCTAAAGGTTCTGTAGTTGGTACGTCATCACTTAGAAGAGCTATTCAACTTAAAAAATATAGGGAAGATTTAGTCATTAAAGAAATAAGAGGAAATATTGAAACAAGAATTCAAAAACTTAAAAAAGGAGATTTTCAAGCAATAGTTTTAGCTGCCGCTGGTATTAATAGATTAAAAATTAGAAACTACCATGAAAAAATAGACACCAATATTATTATTCCTTCACCAGGTCAAGGAGTAATTGCAATTGTTGTAAGGGAGGATGATAGTGATCAAATATTCTTAAAAAAAATTAACCACCAAGTTTCTTATTTGGAATCAGAATGTGAAAGAATTTATTTATCAGCTCTAGATGGGTCATGTAAAACCCCAATAGGAGCATTGGCAAAACTTGAAAAAGAATCAAATAAAAAAAAAATCTTATTTAAGTACATGGCTTCTACAATAAATGGTAATAAATATATAAAAGATCAAACTTACTTTGACATAGAAGATTATCGTAAAATGAGTTTTAACTTAGGAAAAAAAATTAAAAAACAATTGTTGCACAGTGAAGATTCTCCTTACACGACCAATAAATGATTCAATCAAGACTGCTGATATTTTGAGGCAATCAAATATAAAATCAGTTATTCTTCCTTTTCTGGAAATAAAAAAATATAAACAAAATATACAACAATTTTTATCGGATGATATCTTGATGTTTACAAGTAAAAATGGTGCAAAGTTATTTAGATGTCAGGATAATATAAAAAAAAACCTAGCCTTTGCTGTGGGTAATGAAACAAAAAAAAAATTACAACAAAAAGGGTTTAAAAACATAATTAATGTTGATGGAGATTTAGAAAAACTATTGAAAGTTATTAAAGATTGTTTGAAAGCAGGGCAAAAAATTTATCACCCAACATCAAATAAAGAAAATCAGGTGCTCAAAAATTTTTTCTTTAATCTTGGTTGTAATTACTATGCTATAAAATGTTATACTTCAAAGATGATCGGTGCTGACAAAAAAAAATTGGAGTTTTTTATGAAAGAAAAAAAAAATTTAATAACATTCTTTTCGCCCTTAACAGCTAGATCATTTGCAAAGCAGGTTATTGAAAATGAGCTTAAAAACCTTTGTTTAGATAATTTTTTTTTAGTTATAAGCAATAAAGTTAAAAAAGAGCTGAATAATTTAGGAAAGTTAAAAATTTTTATCCCAAATGAACCTAAGCAAAGTAAAATGATAGATTTAATAAAAAAGATAAGTTTGGAGAAGATAGTTGGCCAATAAAGAAAAAGAGATTCCCCAAAAAGGAGAATTTATTGATTTGAATAAAGGTGAATTTAAAAAAAAATCAGGTTTTTTAAAAATCTTTTTTAAATACACAATTATCTTTCTTTTTTTTTTTTCATTAGGTCTTTTTATGTTTCAGCCTCTTAAAAATCACTTTTCTTTTCTTCACAATGGAAAACAGGATTTGAGTCAGGACTCAAAAATTGAAAATAATTTTAAAGATAATTCTTTTAATGAAGAAGTAGAAAAAAAATTGATTTTTGAAGACGAATTGAAAAATATTAACTTACTAATTAATGATTTTGAAAAAAAAATAAAGGAATTAGAAAAAAAAAATAATGAATTAAATCGTCAATTAAAAAATACTAATCAAGCTTTTGAAAGTTTTAGACAATACGACCCTAATGATTCATTCAGAATAGATTTTAAGAGAAATAAAATTTTAATAAATTTCTTAATATTAAGAGTTAATTTTTACAACAGAATTGGATTCAGAGAAGAAATAGAAATTTTACTGGATATATTTAGTCAAGATTCATCGATGATAAATTATTTAAATTTTTTTAAAATGTTAGATATAGAAAATTTAAAAAAAGAGGAATATTTCTTATCTGAAATTAATAAAAGTCTATTACTTCATGAAAATGATATTGATGATTTATTTCAAAAGATTGAAAATGATTCATACTCTAATGCTGAGAATATTTTTAAATCAAAAGAAGATTTTATAAATTATATGAGGGATATTTTTTCAGCTACTTTCAAAATAACAAAATATGAAAAAACTCAAACAGAAAGTAATGAAAGAATTGAACCTTTAAGAAAGACACTCGTTTTGGCAAAGGAATTTCTTCTTATAAATAATTTAAAAAAAGCAATAATTACTTTAGAGCAATCTTCCGTTAGTAATGAATATTTTTATAGCTGGTTAGATGATGCTAAGAAACTCGCTGAAGCTAATGACAAATTTTCAGAACTTGAAATTAAGATTCTAGAACTATTAGGGCATGGTTTTGATTAAAGTTCTAAAGTTTTTTTTTATTACTATAATTTTGTCTTACCTTGCTGTTTGGATAAGTAATAGACCGGGAACAGTCAAGATTGTTTGGCAAGAATACCTTGTTGAAACAAATGTTATTGGGTTATTATTTGTTTTAATTTTTTCTATATTTTTGTTTGTTGTTTTTTTTTCTTTAATTTCAAAGCTAAAAAACTTTCCTAAGAATTTTTCTAATTCTAAAAAAGATAAATTGCTTTTCCTTGGAAATGAATCGCTAGACGATATAGCAATAAATTTGTTCATTGGAGATAGCATTGCTTTAGAAAAAAATTCGAGAAAGCTTAAAAAATATCTTGGCAATCAATTGTTTTCAACAGTTATGCTTTTTAATACTTCTCTTTCAAATGAAAATTATGAAGATGCTAATAAATATCTAAAAATTCTAAAGTCAATTCCAAAAGCTGAGTATATATCCAATAGAGCAGAGGTTTTAATTCTTTTTAAGGAAAACAAGATTGATGAGGCTCTTACATTATTATCAAAATTGAAAAAAGAATTTAATGATGATCTTTGGATCTCTGAGAAATTAGCTATAATTTATTCACAAAAAAAAGAGTGGGAATTAGCCTGGCAAACAGTAGAGGGAGTTGCAGATAAACAAAACAAATCTTTTAGTAACCTTAAGGCTAATTTACATGCTTTATCAGGTAATAACATTCTTGATTCTCTCAAAATTTCTAATCACTCATTTTTTATAATAAATGAGGCGATTAAAAAACATATTAAAGAAGGTAATTTAAATAAAGCTATAAAGTTAATTGAAAAAAATTGGTTACAACTTAATTGTACAGACATCATTGAAACTTTTATAAAATTTGAGTTGAAAAATAATTCAGATTCTCTGAAAAGGCATAAATTACTAACTAAAGCAATAAAAAAATTCTTACATAGATCTGATGAAACTAAATTAGCTTTGGCAAAATCAGCGTATCAGGCAAAAATCTGGGGAGAAAGTCAAAAATATCTTGATGAAATTCCAGAGGATAATTGGGATGAAAGAATAATTAATCTTTACAAAGAAATAAGTAAAAAAAGTGAAAAAATCACTTTTCGAGATAATTTCAAAGAAGTCAAGCCCGTGCCATTATGGTCATGTTTAGTTTGCAAAAAAAAATATAAAGAATGGCAATTTGTCTGTAATGAGTGTTTTTCAGTAAATAGAATTAAATGGTCAAAGGAGGAGATTATAGTTAAAAAAAATTTTTTTTTAGAGAATCCTTTTAGACATTTGCCAAAGATGAAGTGAAAAAATCGACAAATATGGAGAAAATTTTTTTTTAAAATTAATTTTTTTTTTTTCAAGTTGGCAGAGTTTTTTTATTGTTTTTTTGATAACTAGATCAGTTTCTGGAAAAATATTCATTCTTTGTAAATAAAAAATTTGCACCATATCACAAGTCCAATTTCCAATTCCGCTGAAATTTAGAAGATAGTTACGAATGTTTTCTTCATTTAGTTTTTCTAATTCTACATTTTCAAAATTAATGCCTTCATAGAGAAGCTCTATATATTTTTTTTTCTTATTGGAGATTCCTATATCTTTTAATAAATCAGAGAGTTTTTTTTTACTTCTAATATCTTCAATCTTTGGAAAATCCGTTTTTAAAAGTAAGCAAAATTTTTTCCATATTGATTGAGCAACTTTATTAGATATTTGTTGAGAAATAATTGTCTGACTTATAAAAGTAAAAAGATCGAGTTTTGGCTTTGTTAATTCTATGATGCCATTTTTCTCTATTTGATTTTTTACTTTTTCTAAATTAAAACTTTTTTTTAATATCTCACTGTGTACAAAAACACTGTCAAAAGCCATCAATTAACTTTCATTATTTTTGAAGGATCATTTTTTTTATTTTTCCCTTCTTTTTTTATCAAATATATATTTCTTGAATAGATTAAAAAACCACAAGATTGTCCAACTATGAAAACTGGATCAACCTTATGTATTGCATAGCTAAGAAGAATAAGACTTCCTGCTAAACTTATCCACCAGAATATATTTGGTATAATGCTCTTCGAGGCTCTTTCACTTACAACCCACTGAATTAAAAATCTTGATGCAAAGATTGTTTGTCCAATGAACCCAATAATTAACCAAATCTGTTCACTTGTCATTCCATTCTCCTTTTTTTTTATTTATTAATATCCACACTCTCACGAGGTCTAGAACACCAACCCAAAATCTATTATTGAAATTAAATTTTGAATATCCTGCTAATCTTTTTCTATCATCTACTAAAACATTATATACCTTACCTTTAAACATTTTAAATAATGCCGGCAAAAATCTATGCATATTTTTAAAATAGTCAATCTTTATGTAATCCTGTTTTCTGAAAACCTTAAATGCACATGCTGTATCGTTACAATCATCGTTTAATATTAATTTTCTAATTTTATTTGCGACTTTTGAGCTAAATCTTTTTATCAAAGTATCTGCTCTTTTTTTTCTATTACCACAAATAATAGCATATTTTTTTTCTTCTTCAGGTATTTTTATCCAGCTATCAATCAATTTATTTATTTCATAAGGAGGGTTTTGCCCATCTCCATCCATGACACAAATTAAGTTATATTTCGCAGCTTTAACTCCTGTTTCCATAGCTTTGCATTTACCTAAATTTTTTTTATGGTGCATAACTTTTAATGACTTTATTTTCAGTATCTTAACTTTTTCTTTAAATCCATCAGTACTTCCATCATCAATAATTATAATCTCAGGAACTTTTTTTCTAAATTCATGTAAAATTTCCTCTAACAATTTAAAAATAGATTCAGTTTCATTGAAAATAGGAATTATAATTGTAAATCTAATCATTTTAGAAAGATATGGTATCCTAAATCTAAACTAGTGTAACTTAAAAACAATGAATTTTTTAAAAGAAAAATTAATACATTTTATTCTTTTTTTACTCTTTATATTTTTTCTACAAGGTATTTTTAATTTACCTGTGATGGATAGAGATGAAGCACGTTTTGCTACGTCCTCAAAAACAATGATGGAGAATAAAGATTTTATTGATATTAAGATGCAAGATGAACCTAGATATAAAAAACCAATTGGTATTTATTGGTTTCAGTCCATTTCCAACCTTGCATTTGGAGATGAACCATATGACAGTATTTGGGTATATAGGTTGCCGTCGCTTTGTGGGATAATTTTCTCTCTTTTTCTAATTTTTAATTTTGTAAGAAAAATTTATGGGGTGAAAGTTTCTTATTTATCATTATTTTTTTTGATTCTGTCTTTGCTAACTATTTCTGAACTTCATCAAGCTAAAACGGATGCCACACTTTTTTTTACAATTACTTTATGCAATTTAATTTTGCTCAAAGGTTTAAATGAAGGTTTTGTAAGTAAGATTAATAAGGTTGTTTTTTGGTGCTCAATGGGATTAGGTGTTTTGATAAAAGGACCAATTATTTTTATTTTCACAATCCTACCTCTTTTAATTTTGTCTCTTATAAAACAGAAAAACTTTTTTAACTTGGTTTGGAGCCTGAGTGGTTTAATAATATTTTCTTTAATAAGCATACCTTGGTTTGTTGCTATATCAATAATATCTAATGGACTTTTTTGGCATGAATCTGTAATCAATGATCTCTTCAATAAAGTAAAATCCGGTCAAGAGTCGCATGGGTTTCCGCCTGGTTATTATTCTTTACTTCTGATTATAATGTTTTGGCCAGGAGTGATTTTTATTCCAAATCTACTAAAAAAATTATATGAGAACTGGAAAAAAGATTTTTTTGAAAAAAATGAATTAGTTTTTCTGTGTTTATGGTTTTTTATTCCATTTATAACTTACGAAATAATTCCGACAAAATTACCTCATTATATTTTTCCGTCATATGCAGCTTTGAGTATTTTGATTTCTCGTGAAGTTTGTAATAAAAATTTTGGAGATTTTGTAACTACAACTTCTTTTATTTTACTGTGTCTTTATCCCTTGATTTTGATTGTTGCGAAAATTTTTGTAGTTATTGAATATTCTTCCATTGATTTTAAATTATGGATTGTCGTTTTAACTTTGCTAGTCTTAATTTTATCAGCAATAAAAACTTTTTTTAATAAAAGTTTTATTGGTTTTGTATCAGCTACAATTTTTTTCCAATCTGTAGTTTACCTCTCAGCAGTTTATTACTTAGTGCCTAAGCTTGAATTAATTTGGGTCTCTGAAAAAATAAATTCTATAATTGATGAAAAAATTGATACTGTCGATACGGTAGTTCACTCTGGCTTTAATGAACCAAGTTTAACTTTTCTTACATCTCATAAAGCAAAAAAAGGAAATATAAATGATTATTTTAAATCGATAAATTCTGAAAAAATATTATATATTGTTACAAATCCTGAAGAAGGTTTAATTAATGAGCAAAATTTCAGTAAAGTGGAACTCATTAATGAATTTAATGGTTTTAATTACTCTCAAGGAAAAAATATACTTATAAAGGTTTATCTAATTCAATGAAAAATATTAATCAAGAAATTTTGTACAAAATAACTTCACTTAGTTTTTTCATCTTTATTCTAGTTATAACTTTTTTTATATTTAAATTTTTAGATATTCTAATTTTTGAATTTACACGTTCGTTTCATGGATTTATTTTTCTTTTTTTTAAAAAAATTATTGATCCGCTCTCAGACATTTTTGACCCTATTAACATAATTATTATTTGTATAATATTGATTCTTTTAAGTTTTAATATTCACTATCTTTTAAAGAATGGTGTTAAATTAAAACTTTTAGAAGATAAGACAGGGTTTGATTATAAATCAATCATAAATTCTTTTGAATATTATTCACTTATTCTAAAACACTTTTTATGGTCGATAGCTGTAGCAGGGATTTTGTTAAACGTTTTAAAGTATATAATCGGCGTGGCTAGGCCAAAATATTTTTTTTTTGAGGGGTATGATCGAATAGACTTTTTTAACCTTTATCATAAAACCAATTCATTTCCATCAGGTCACACACAAGCAGCTTTTACTTTGGCTATACTTTTAATTATTTATATTAAAAGATATCATTTTTTAATTCTATTTGTTGCATGCTTAATGGGAATCTCAAGAATATTTATGTCAATGCATTTTCCCAGTGACATTTTTTTTGGAGCATATCTTGGAGCAGTAATTCCTATTTTGTTGTATAAAAATTATTATAAATCTAAAATAGAAAAATATGATGATAAAAAATTGGCGTGTTTTAATAATTTTATTAAATTGATATACTGGAGAATTTTTATATGAAAAATTTTTTATTTGCTTTAATTATTTATTTTCTAATTAGTTTTAACAATGAGTTGATTTCTAGATCATGGTGTAAAGCTGTATATAAACAAAATTCATTACCAGGGGAACTTCAGGAACAAATTAGCAAATGTAAAAATTCTGATAATTTTTTTTTAGCAATTCACACGTCTTTCAAAAATGCAGGTCATTTACTAAATTCATTTATAGCTGAATATTGTGACTTAAATAGAAACTTACATATATCAGAGCCACGACCTGGAGATCCTTTTTTTACAATTGTTTGCGAGTTTAGAAAACATTATATAAGAGAATAACTAAACTTTTTTTTAAATTGTCGTTTAAAGTTCATATGCTTACTTTAATACACAATATTCGTTTTGACAGAATTCGAAACGACCATTCACATTCTTTCAAAAGAAATTTAAATAATTATACAAATTCAGAGCTTGAAAGTGAGCAATCTAAACAAAAAGATACCTTTTTACTCTCAGACAGTTGGCTTCAATTATATAGAAGACAATAAAACCCTGAAGAAATCAGGGTTTTATTGGAGGAAATTAAAATAGACTTGAGACTAGTAACAACAAAAATATTGATGAGAATGTTATTGCACA
>MDTA01094792.1_pt1 | contig 24570 bp, 18 predicted proteins | sample 811151 | NCBI WGS metagenome assembly MDTA01 (sample SAMN05326648, study PRJNA326480) | marine metagenome | isolation source: seawater | place: Indian Ocean: South | collected 2010
ACAGCGTGAAGGAAGTGAATATGAGAGACGTTTCGGCGGCGGGTCTGGAAGCGACCATTCGGGAATATTTCGACGGATGCAATGAAGCCGATGTGGAGAAGATGATGGCCTGCTTTGAGAGCGACGCCAATCACTATTTCCCAGCTGGCGCGCCGCAGGGCACCTTTTTCGGCGCCCGGGCGATCGCCGAAGGATGGGTAAATGCCGTGCGCAAGCTCGGGTCGATCTGGACTATCGATCGCGTGATCGTGGATGAAAAAAAACGGGAAGCGGTTATCGAGTGGACGCATTTCAAGCCGAAGGTCGGCGTCTACTTGCGCGGCGATGAGTGGTACGTCTTTTCCGAGCGTGGGCTTATCACGGAAATCCGGGCTTATTATGCGTGCCCGACCGTGCCGGAGCCTGTCCAAAGCCATATGATCGGTGATTTCGACTATGAAGGGCTGGGTTATCCGATGGAGGCGCCGAAGATTGAGCGCGATATCTGAACGGCCGTTGAAAGGCGGCGGTCCTGAACGCGCCGTCCGCTTCGATGAAGCTTCGAAAGGCGGGATATGAAGATTACCGGAGCGGAGAGTTTCGTTCTCGAAACCCCTGTGGGCGGCGCGATCGCCGACAGCATGCAGTCGGTGGAAAAGCTCGAATTCGTTGGGCTGCGGATCGAAACCGATCATGACATTACCGGATGCGGCTATACGGTGACAGTGGGCGCGGGAGGAAAAACCCTTCAGACCGTTCTCGACACGCTGTTCATTCAGGATCTCCTCGGAGAGGATCCGCGCAATGTCCGGCAGATCTGGAACAAACTGTATTATGGAAAGGCGCACTGGATCGGACGGGCGGGCGCCGCAACCATGGCGCAAGCCGCCGTCGACATCGCGCTTTGGGATATTCTCGCAAAATCGGCCGGTGAGCCGCTCTGGCGCTATCTTGGCGGTGCGCGCGCCGACCCTATTGCGATCTACAACACCCATGCTGGCTGGCTGAACTATTCAGAAGATCAACTGCGGCGCGAAGCCGCCAAGCTTGTCGGGGAGGGGTATAAGACGCTTAAAATGAAGGTCGGACTGGATGATCTTCGTGATGATGTGCGCCGCGTCGCCGCTGTGCGATCGGAAATAGGCGACGCGATCGATCTGATGGTCGACGCCAATCAGAAGTGGGATTCGCGTCGGGCTTGCGAGGCGGCGCGCAGGCTTGCGGAATTCGATGTGAAGTGGATTGAGGAGCCGCTGCACCCCGACGATGTCGAAGGTCATGTCAAACTCCGCCAATCTTCGCCGGCGCCCATCGCGCTGGGCGAGCATGTCTATTCCACGCACATGTTTCGGGATTTCATTCAACGCGGCGGGGTTGATGTGGTGCAAGTGGATGTCTGCCGCGTTGGGGGCGTGACGCCCTGGCTTCAGGTTGCGTCTCTTGCGGACTCTTTCGGTCTTCCAGTCTGCCCTCATGCGGGTGATCTCATGCAGGTGCATCAGCATCTGGTGAAGGCGATTCCGAACAACTGGCTGCTAGAGGTTATCCCGCTATGGGAGAAGGGGCCATTCGAACATCAGGTGGTTCTCGAAAACGGATATTGCATGTCGCCGGAAATGCCGGGCGCATCCACGGACTTCTCAGAAGAGGCGTTCTCTCGTTATCGGGTTTCCTAGATCGGGTCGGCCGACGCTTCATGAAGACCAGGGCGTTTCTCCCGGCGCAGGGGGAACGAGGTAACGCCCAGCCCCTTCTCGCCGTGGAAACGGAAAGGCGCCTTTTCCTTTGGGCGGGTTTTGTTGCAGGTCTTTCAGGATCGTTTCATCGACCTCTATGCCGAAGCCGGGCGCTTCGGAAAGGTGAATATAGCCGTCTTCGAGGTGGTTATCGTATTTGAGGCAATGCTCGCGGCCGGGGTCCACCACTTCCATCATGGTATGGCCCGGCAAGGCGGCGGCGACCTGCGCCATGAAATTGGCCTGACAATTCATCATCGAAACGGGGATGTTATGCGCATAGGCCATGTTTGCGATCTGGCGGCAGCCGGTGACGCCCGAATGGTTGCTTGACAGGTTCAGGACATCCGCCGCTTCATTGGCGATAAGCGGGTAGACATCCGAAAGGCTTTTCAGGTTTTCGGCGGTTGCGACGGCCGTGCGCACTTGCGAAGAAACCAGGCGCAGTCCGTCATAATCCCATCTGCGGGCGGGTTCTTCCGCCCAGATCAGATCATAGCGCTCCTCGATCATGGATATGTATCGCACCGCCTGTTTCGGTGACCAGTATTCGTTGGAATCGATCATCAGGCCCGGTTTGGCGGCGGCGACGCTCAGCGCGTCCTGCATGATCCCAATGCGGCGCATGTCTGCCTCGATGTCGAGGCCGACCTTCAATTTTCCGGCTGTGACGCCTCGTTCCGCCATGTGTCGGTAAAAGCGGAAAAGGTCCTCGTCGGAAAGACTGTAGTCCAGCCCACTGGCGTAAGCCCGAACCCGTCCTTCTCGAGCGCCGAGCGTTCGCCACAGCGGCTCGCCGGCGATTTTCGCTTTCAAGTCCCACAACGCCATGTCGATAGCGCTGAATACAAGCGTCGCTGCGCCTTCATTGCCGGCTTTATGAAGATAGTCGTTGATCTTGATCCACAAGCCGACAACGTCCCTCGGGTCTTCGCCTTCTATGAGATGAAATAAATGTTCTACGCCGCCCCCATAGCCGAGCGATATGCCGGTGATGTTTTCATCGGTTTCAAGAAAAAGAATCGAGGCGGGCATGATCTCAACGCCGCTGGGAAGATTGGCGTCAGCCACTTCGCGGTTCATTTTCATTGAATATGTTTCGCTGCGGAAACCGGTAATTTTCATCTGTTTAAATCCTGCCAGGCATGGGGCGGCAACCGGTCGTCATATAGAAGGCTGCGGCCAGTTTACGCCGAGGCCTGGCGCGTCCCCTGGAAGCGCCCAGCCGTCCGAGATCGCTATCTCGGAAGGCAGCGTTTGCGCTTCTGGAAGTTCCGCGATTTCGAGGCTCATGAAATAGGGGAGCGCGCCAGCGAAGTGAGCGCCTATGTTTCCGGGGGCGGCGGCGATGATGACCGGCAGTTCATATCCAAAGGCTGCGTCCGCCAATTCGAGCACGCCGCTGACGCCGTCGCGGAATATGCTGAGCTGGACGATGTTCAGGCTATGCGCGCGGAAAAGCGGGAGCAGCCTTTCTCGGCCATAGGCGCTTAGATCATTAAATACGGCCGCCCTTATGTTTTCCGATATCCTTCTCACGCCTGAGGCGTCCCACATAGGGAAGGGCGCCTCAATGCCTGTGATGTCGAAGCGTTGTTCGAGCGTTCGGATTGCCGCGATCGTGTCTTTCAGCGCGCCTTGCTCTCGTGCATTGACGTAGAGCGCAGGCGGTTGTGCGTCTTGCGCAAGCGCCGAAGCGAGGCGTTCAATGCGAAGGGCAAGATCGTCGGCGTCAAGAGGGGAGTCTAACCGGCCTTCGCGGAATCCGCTGGCGGATAAGGCCTCATGGAGACGTCGGTCTTCCTCGCCGGAACCGGCCTTGCAACCGCCTATGCTGAAATGAATATTCGCAGGTTTCCTCGCACCGCCGATTTTTCTCCACAACGGCTCGTTACCGCTGACCGACTTCAAATCCCATAACGCCACGTCGAGAGCGGCTGCGCAGATGCGCGCCTGCAAATTGTCGCCGGCGTGATCCAGCATGTTCCGCCATAAAGAAGCTGTTGCGCGCGGGTCCTGTCCGGCGAGCGCCGCCGAGAAAAGACTTTCGGCCATGGTGTGCAAGTCATGATCAATCACCCAGCTTCCTTCCGCGCCGGCGTCCGATAAGAGGCGAATTCGCGAGATGCGGGTGTTAACAGGCGTAATCTTGCAGGAGGTGAGTTTCATGACTTGGCGGCTTTTGAGTTGGTTTTCGGTGTTCGCGTCGGCGACGGCGCCCAGGGTCCGCCGACGGTCCGGCGCGAAGGTTAGAAGCTTTTTGTTCCTGACATTGTGTCTCCGAGCGGCGGGCGCGTCACGTCAGAACCGCGATAGGCCATTAAGGGATGGCGCGCAACCATAATAACATGTTAGCAATCTGCGAAGTTGAGAAAGCTATCCGCCCTGTCCGAGGCGACCCAAGGACTCATCGGAGGGTTTGGCGGCCAATTTTGCGGTTGATGCAAGAGGCGTTTGTTTTCAAAATTTATAAAAGTCATTGATATTATTATATTTATATATAACAGCCTCAATCGTGTGAGGTGCGGTTTTCTGCCTTCGGTTTTGGTTAAGGCGTGGGGAGGGTGTGCCCGCGGCGGAACAAATGGGCTTGCCACAGATTATGTAACATGTTAGTCGGGGGTGGCAAAATAGGGAGGAAGCTCAAAAATGAGCAGAAGATCAGTACTGTCACCGGCGTTGCTGACGGTGTCGTTTGGGGCGCTCGCGGCGTATTCCGGAGGCGCTTTCGCGGCGCCGACCGATAGCGAAGATGAGATTGTCGTCACCGCTCAACGCCGCACCGAAAGTCTTCAGGATGTGGCCATCTCGGCTTCCGTGCTGACGGGCGACAAGCTCGCGGAAAAGGGCGTGCAAGGCATCTACGCGCTTCAATATGCGGCGCCCGCGCTTACAATGGCGGATTATGGATCCGCGAATGTGCTGAATATCCGCGGCATTGGACGAAGCGCGGTGGATATTGAGCTTCCGTCGGGGGTGGTTCTGTACAGGGACGGCGTGCCGACTTTCCCCGGCTATTTTCAGAACGAACCTTATTACGACATTGAGGCTATCGAAGTGCTGCGTGGTCCGCAGGGCACCTTTGTCGGCAAAAGCGCCGCCGGCGGCGCGATCTTCATCCGAACGGCTTCGCCAGATCTCGATGGTTTCAGCGGCAAGATCGAAGGCGAATACGGAAACTATGATCAGTTTGGCGCGACCGCCGTCGTGAATGCGCCGCTGAGCGACACGCTTGGCGTTCGCGTCGCCTATCGCCATTTTGAACGCAACGATATTCTTGGCGAATCGCTAACCGGCAACTTTACCGGGGAGCCGGGCCGGCCCAATCTGGACAGCATTCGTCTGGGCGTTTTGTGGGAGCCGACCGAAAGCTTCAACAGCGAACTGAGGCTCGACCTCAGCGATCTCGATTTCGGCGGCAATTTGACGAGCAGCTACAACTTCCCGCTTTACGATTATGTCCAGAACGCCCGGTTTATTTATCGCGACCGCTCGGCGCGCGTTGTCGGAAAAATGGGTTATGAATTCGATAGCGGGTTGCAGATTACCTCGGTCTCCGGCTATCAAACCACAGAAACCGTAAATAATTTCGACCGGAACGGCGCATCCCCCGCTTATGATGAATTCAGAAGCGCGGGCACGTTTACGCTGTATTCGCAGGAGTTCAACCTCATTTCGCCTGATGACGCCGACCAGCCGCTCTCATACGTTCTGGGGGTTTTCTATCAGCGTACAGACACGGTTATCGAAGACTACAGGGACGAAGGCTTCAATTTTTACTTCTCGCAGGACGGATTTCCCTATCTTGGTTTGGAAACGCCCTACAAGAAAAAAGAAGACGAGTGGTCTGTGTTCGCCGATGTCAAATACAGGCTGAACGATCAGGTTTCAGCCGAGCTTGGCGTTCGCTATACCAATTACATAACCACAAACGACACAAATATTGTTTTGGGCGACGGGCTTTCCAATCCGACAATTCCGTTTTTTGTCGGCATGCAGAAGCTGAATGAATCCGATGTAGATGGAAAGTTCACGCTGACTTATTCCCCGACCGACGCCCACAACTTATTCGCCAGCGTCGCCCGCGCCCATATCACTGGAGGCTTCAATATCGTCGGCGGCGCGGAGTTCGACAAATCCATCGTCTACAGCTATGAGGCCGGCCTGAAATCCTCGTGGATGGACGACCACATACGCACGCAACTGGCCGCTTATTATCAAACTCTGTCGAATTACCAGGCGCAGTTCGCCAGCCCCACTTTGGGTGGGCAGAACATTCTTCAAAACGCTGAAGGCAAAAGCAAGATTTATGGTTTTGAAGCGAGCGGCCAGGCGAATTTCGGAAATCTCAATATAGATGCGGCGTTGTCATTTATGGAAAGCGAACTGGGAGACTTTCCCGATGTCGTAAGTCCGTTTCTCATGCCCCCGAATAATGTGATTTCGATTTCTGGAGCGAAGACGCCCTTCTCGCCGAAGATAGCTGTGAATGTAGGCGCCTCCTACAATATCGATTTCGGTTCATTCACGGTCACGCCGCGGGCGGACCTTTCGCATCAGGCGAAACAGCTTGGCGCGCTATTCGATGCGCCTCAGACCCGGTTGCCCAAACGCACCTTGTTGAATGCGGGCGTGCGGTTCACCATGGACAACGTTTATGTCGATGTCTGGGGCACTAATCTCACTGATGAACGGTATGTGGCGGGCATCCAGGATCTTGGAAATATCTGGTATCCGGGACCGCCCAGGCAATATGGCGTGAAGGTTGGCGTGAATTTCTGATCCGGCTTTCTTACCGGTTCGCTCAGGCGTAATTTTCCTTGCGCAATATAACTTCCCGGAGCAGCTTTCGTGACTGAGCGCTGCTCCGTTTTCATGACATGACTTGGCGTTCCGGATTTGCCGGAGATGCCCCGATAGGCGATAGTTTGCGGGGGCTGAGGCGGAGACAGGACCGCCACCTTGCCAACCACCCAGGCTCTTTGCTCTCCAAATCGCAGTGATCAGAGCCTGTTGAGATCCTCGCCGTCGGGATGGGCGACGATCGCCGCCACATCACCCTCGAGAGCAATCCCTTCATTCCCTATACAGTCCGCGCCCAAATCATAATGCTGCGTCTCGGCAAGCATTTCGCGCTTGTGTTGCTGCTTGGACATGTATGCTAGACTTATAAGCAGCCTCGCTTTGCAGCCAGAGTTCCGCTGCCTTGTTGGCGGAGCAAATGCAATAAGATTCTGGATCGGCGATGCCAGACTTTGAGGAGGCAGATGCGAGGCACTGTTTCATCTCTGTCATTTTCATATAGTCACCGATTTTGCAATCTGCGCCTTGATAGGCGTAAAGCGCGACATTGCTCTCGCTAATGCTTGAGGGGTCTGGCCGAACTTGAAGTTCGGCAAGTGTGTCCTCTGCACGCTTCACGGCGCGCAGAGCGGATTTCTTTTCTTGTTCGGAGCGCGCCTCGGCAAGTTGTTTTTGCGCCGCCTCAAGTTGCATCTTTCTTTTGGGAATGTATTTCTGCTGCTCTGCAAAGCGCTCATCCGCAATCTTCTCGCGCAACCGCCCGGCCTTTTCCGAGATGCAGCCGCAATCATAAAGCCCGCTCAATCGGCTGTCTCGGGCGCAAGAGGCTCCCACCGGATCGGTGAAACTGACTTTTTCCGGTCCGGATTTCGGTTGAGGGACTGCTGATGCGCTTTTTTCCAGCATATTTGCACTGACCTCCGCTTCGGAGTTGTTTTTTTCCGCCTTCGCCGCGGCGGCGGAGAGAAACTTGAATGGAGCTATATGTTTCATCTTCATATCAGCAGACGGCACAACCAGAGAAATACGAACATCGCGAGATTGATTGGTAAGGGGAGAATAGACGGTGATAGTTTGCGCCCCCGACCGGAAAGGTTTGTCCGTCAACAACCGTTGCGCCGCTGGAGCCGAGCCAACTTTTACGATCATGTCGCCTGTCCGCAGGCCGATAGCATGGGTCGGTCCGCCTGGCGCCATATCGCCGATCAGCACGGCGCTGTCGGGGGCGCTGGCTTCTGCCGCCGAAAATCTGGCGCCGAACAGGGCCTCCTGAATGCTTAGAGCGCCCAGCAGTGGATTGGCGTTTATATTGGCGTCGCATTTGGACTGCGCGGTTTCAAGCAGTGGTCCGGCAGATCCGTAGTGAACTCCCGAAGGGGCTGCGACAACAAACTCGTTCTGAACGCACGCGCATTTGTAGCTGAACTTTCCTTCACGCTGAACGCAACGATTTCCAATATTTTGCGACAGCATCAGCGCGCCTTGGTCGACGTTTATATCAGGCGGCGAAAGCGCCTCATCAAAGCCCGCAAGGGGCAAGCTAACGGATTTCGGCGCATTGGCCGGACCGAATTCGATGATCAATGTCTCGCCGGCGCTCATCGCTTCAATCACCGAGGCGTCGCGAAATCCTTTTGGCCGGTCGATGCCGCCGAACGCCTCGCTGGCGATTTCCGCGCCGTCGACCTTCAGACGAAATACGCCTGAAGAGGCTGTGCTTGCGCTATCGCTTGTCATGACTTGAGTGTGATAGTTCGGTCCGCTCGATGGGCGGCGAATATCGATTTTCAATCCCCGAAGGCCCGTCGCCTCGATGATGTTCGGATCGTGAATGAACGCGCGCACTGTTCTCGGCGCTTCAAACGGTTTGCGCTCTGCGACCCAGGCCATCTCATCAGAGGGTATCTGGATGAAAAAAGGAGCATTCGTGGATTTTTCAGGCGCCGGTTCAGCACTCAGCGGCGCCTCCTTCTTCGGCCCGGATTGCTCCGTGGGCGCCGGCTCATCTTCAATCTCTTTCGAAATTGCTTTTTCGGCTTCGTCTTTTGCCTTGTCGAGGAGTTTTTTGCCAAACCCGCCAAGTTGGGCCGAGGCCGGGCTCGCCGCAGCGAGCATAACGCAAAATACTGCAATCGTTTTCTTCATAACGTTTCCAAAAGTTCTGAGGGGAATTTAAAAATGCTTGCTTCCTTGAGGGGAGGTTAGGAAGCGGACACGACACCGGCGCGATTGCCCCGGCGATGCGTGGTTTTGCGGGCGGCAAAGAGACCGCCGACACCGGTCATCAGCAATGCGGCGCCGCCGGGCAGCGGGACGTCGCTCGGCGGCGTCACATCGAGCATACCGAAAGCGACAGAACTGATTGCCAGCGTCGTCGTGCCGATATTGTCCATATCGTCATTGGTGAATACAACCTGCACGACGCTATTGATAAGCATGGCCGTTATCAGACTATCTGCGCCGGAAAGCAGCGCGTTAGGGTCGCTGAAAAGAACATCGCCGTCGGGATTGGGATTGGTCTGCAGAACAAGATCGAACGAAATCGGCGTAAACCCGGCGAGCGACCCGTCGAATCCGTCATAGTCGAGTTCATTCGATCCGAAACTCAATCGGCTCGTCTGCTGTTCCGCAAGGTTTTCCTGCTGTGTGAATGTCATAATATTCGCTGACTGGCGGGATGCGTCGGGGGCGTAGGAAAGACCGCCCAGCGGCGTGTTCAGTTCAAGCAGCAGAGGCGATACTACAAAAGATCCGAAACTCGGCGATGCGCTTTCGTCTGCAACGCCCTCCGTGTCGTAAACGATACGGCCGCTAAATGTTCCGCCATCCGGATATGTAAGCCCGCCGCCGGCGCCTTCGGTAAATCCTGAAAATGAAACTTCCACCATGGCGGCGGACGCCGACTCTGCTCCGATCACAGCCAAAGCGCCGGCCGCAGCAGCAGCGCCGCGGAGCACTTTCTTGTGCGTCTTCAACATTTACCTCTCCTCAACCCACTCCACACCGGCAGGGGCCGCCGGCCTCAGCCAACAAGCGACACCGTTATTAATGAAAACGCCGTTTGGCGGGAGAACGGTTCAAATTTTTTTATTATTTTTGTCAGCGCTATTATGGCGCTGCTTCAGGCGGTTTCTGCTAACGGCCTGCGCTTAAATTCATCAAGATCTGCGCCCGCTAGAGATTGCGCGATCCACAATCATGTAAAAGATCTTCCAGATTGCGAAGATTTTCCTTCTGATAGTCCGCCGGCGCGTCGATGAGCGATGCAACGCGCTTCATCGCAGCTTCGGCGTGATCGAAGCCCGCGCAGGCCGCCGGCCAGTCGCCTTGCTGTTTCGCGATATCCGCAAGGAGGTAGTGCGTACGATAAAGGTGTTCCAGATAATCGGGGTTTTCCGGTTCGCGCGCGACCTGCGCTTGCCGCCTTCTCAGAAGATCTTCCGCTGTTGCTATCGCCGCTTCCACGTCGCCAAGTTTATTTTGGCATTCGCTTTTTACATAGAGGATGTAGGACAGCCGCTCATTGAACAAATCGTTGTCCGGCTCTATGTCAAGAATTGAACGCGTCAGCGCCTCCGCCTTGTTGAGATCATCGACGCCTTGCGCCCGTGCATAATCGATCTGACATGCCGAAAAAGAGCGCTTCAACAAGCCGGAGATATATTGGGCGCGCGTCAGTGGCGCGGCGTTTTCGGCGCTTGCCAGCGAACGAAGCATGGCGACGCCCTTGTCGAAATGCGACAGAGATGCTTCAGGCAGAATATCCGCCTGCATGTCTTTCGACGTGTGCGCTTCGCCGAGATAGATATAGGCGTGAGCAAGATTAAACAGCGTATCGAAATCGTTCGGGTGCTCTTCCTGTAGCGTTTCAAGTTTGGCGACGCCGCGTTGTGCCTGCGCAATCGATTCTTCATATTCGCCCAGGAAGCGCAGACTCTGACTGAGGCCCAGACTGACGGCTCCGTCAAGAACGCGATCGTCAATTCCGGCTTCCGGCATCTTCAAGAGGCGTGAAAGCGCGGCTTCGGCGGCGGCGTAATTTTCACGCGCTTTGTCGAAATTTCCCTTGCTGGTCCATTCCAGCGTGCCCAAGGCTCTGTTTATGGTTGCATAGGCGCGCAGCGCCTCGGCATTCGCGTCCGAAGATGTCCGAGCGAACTCAATTTGTTCAGCCGCCTTGGCCAAAAGTTCGCTAGCTTCAGCCCGACGCCCGAGATTGACGCTGCCAGGATTGCCCGCAACCTCTGCCAGGCGCTGATACCCGCGTGCAATCTCCACCCGCAGAGCTGCCGATGATTCAGGCGTCGCGCTCAGTGCGTCGAGATAGTCAAGCGATGTGGATACAATTTTTTCCCGCACCGTCAGGGAACCGTCAAGTTGCGTGACGTCGTCATAAATATCAAAGATCATGAAGGCGGCGAGCGCCCGCGCCTCGTCAAATCTGCGTAGCGCCCGCTCTTCCGCCGCATCGGTGCGAATATACAGCACCGACATGATGACGCTCGATGCAATCACAGCGATTGCCGCCAGCACGCCGGCGCCGACCGCGAATTTTCGCCTGCCGGCAAACCGGACGGCCTCATATGGCCAGCCTTTGTCAACGGCGCTGACAGCGCGTCCCTCACGGTAAGCGTTTAGATCGGCCATGAGTGCGTCGACGGTTGGGTAACGCTCTTCCGGTTGCGACGCGGACGCTTTCGCTGCAATCGCTGCTAGATCTGCAGGACGCGGCGCCGATTGCCCCTCAATCAGCTCGCGTAAAATGACGCCCAGGGAATAAACATCCGTAATTGTCGAGGCCGGCGCGCCCTTCAGGCGTTCCGGCGCTCCATAACCCTCTGTCATAGTCAGCGCTGAGGCCAACGCATCGTCTTCTTCTTCAAGACTTTGCGCAATGCCGAAATCAATGAGCTTTACATTCCCTTCGTCAGTTATCAGGATATTTGAGGGTGCCAGATCGCGATGAATGACCAGGTTTTTGTGGGCATAGGCCACGGACGCACAGATATTGGAAAATATATCAAGCCGCGCCATGAGAGACGGCGCGTTATTCTTCAGATGGAGGTGAAGCGGCGCGCCGGGTGCATATTCCATGACAAAATACGGTTCGCCGTCCGGCGTTTCACCGCCGTCATACATTTGTGCGATGTTGGGGTGCTTCAATTGCGCGAGCGTGCGCCGCTCAAAGCGCAAGCGTTCCAACAACCGCACTGACGCAGCGCTCCTGACAACTTTTATCGCCACTGCATGGTCAAAATCGGCGCCTGGCCGCCGCGCCAGATAAACCGCCCCCATGCCGCCGCGCCCGATTTCTCGTTCAATCTTGAATCCGCCAATTTCGTAGGGCATCGCTTCGCTCATCGCGTCCGCAAGACCGCCGCCCGTTTGCAGGGAGCGCTGATTATCCGCTCCGGCGCGCAAAATTGCGAGGGCGCGCTGACGCAAGCGGTCGTCATCGCCGGCGGCGTCCTCGATAAACGCTTTGCGCTGGGCTGCGTCGACGCACAATGCAGCTTCGACAAGATCGATAGCGCGCCTTTCAAGATCGTTATCCGCTGATGTCATGTTCCAGCGCGTCCTTCAGCCACAATCGCGCAGCCTCCCATTTTCGTTTGATTGTCGATATCGACACGTCTTTTATGAGCGCGATTTCTTCAACTGTAAGTCCGCCGAAATACCGCATTTCAACTATGTCAGCGCGTTCAGGATCGATTGCGGTCAGTCTGACCAGCGCCCGTTCCAGCGCTTCATAATCTGCGTTCCCAGACGCGGCGCCGCCTTGGGCGTCTGAGAGCGTGACAATCAGGCCGCGCCGTTTTTGCCGATTGCGGCGGCGCGCCGCATCGAGCAGCACCTGACGCATGACGCGCGCCGAAAGCGCAAGGAGATGCGTGCGGTCGACTATTTCAAGGTCCGAGGCATTGAAGATGCGAATGACAGCTTCATTGACGAGATCGCTTGTCGCGAGAGAAACCGGAGCGGTTTGCCGTCTCAGCAGCGTAGAAGCGATAGCCGCAAACTCGTTGTACAATATGGTGAACAGACGGTCGCGCGCGTCGCTATCGCCGTCGCGCCAGCGGCGGATGATATCCGATGGAATATCAGTAACGGTCATATTTAGAAGAGGTCAAGGCGAGCGGCATGTTCCGGGAGTCTACAGCAAAGGATTATGGATTAGCAATGACAAGCGCCCAGACGGACTGCCGGTTTCCCGTTCATTCGCTCCGTTTCAACTGGCTTCAATCCGATGCTCCTACTTGGTGACGAACTTCCGTATCAAAATTTGCATATTGGAAAAAAATTCGCGCACCCGAACGATGATGGCGGCATCCCGCATGAGGAAGCCTGCGTGCATGTGGTGGAAAAGCCGTGAACCGGCGTCTTGCAGCCGAATCAAAATGTTTCCCTTTCATGCCGGTCCGAATGATCTTTACCGTTGAATATCGTCATTTATAGACGCCTGATCGGGTTTTGATCTACAGTTATGGCGATTGTGACGGCTGGAAAAGTCGATGGTATTCCGATTATCCGCATGTTTGTTGGCCTTAAAAAGGGATCTCTAGATTTGGCGAGAATTGCGCCGAAGGCTTCTGCGAGGCAAGGCTCCGCACATTATCGAACATGGCGCGCTCGAGGGCTTATCCAGCTTTTCGGTGTTAAAGGCGCGCGCCAATTGTTGGGCAACCCATGGAGCATTGTGGCGGTTTTGTTGACCGCGCTGGGCGCCGTGGCGGATATTTTGAGCCTCGAAGGGCGTGTGCCTCAATTCGGCTTTGCGCTTGCGGCAGGGGCGATGCTGGTCTTTGGCGCCATGATCCTGTTTCGATGGCGTGGTTTCAGCGTTTGCGCCGTTCCCTTTGTCGTTTCGATCGCGGCGGCAGGCGTGCTTGGCGCCGTCTCCGCCGCGCAGAGCGCGACGGACACCCGGGAGACCGGGCTAATTCGCGGCGCATTGTTGGACGATCCCTACGCGAAAAACCTTCCTACGCCTTGCAGTCGCAACAAGATTTGCATTGTTGTCGCGCCGCTTGCCGACGACGATGCAACGGCCACAATCGAGTATCCTCAAACGGAACACGTCATCGCCAGCCTGAGCGCGTTATTTGAGAGCTTTGGCGATATGCAAAGCCCGGTTGAGATTCGCCTTGCGCCGATCCGAATAGGCGGGGAGCTCATGGGAGACCGGGCGCGAAACAATCAAGAGGCCATTTTGCGCGCGCGCGCTTGGCTGGAAAGTCAGCAAGCGGACGTACTGATCCACGGCCGGGTTGTCAGAGCAGACGAAATCCTCGAATTACGCTTAATTGGCTCGGGCGGAGCCAATCGCACGCGCTATAACCTGACAGAGAAAATCTACCTTCCGTCAGACTTCACAGTAGATTTCGGGTCGGTGCTGGCCGCGGAAATCGCCCGAACTGTGGATCAATTCCTGACAAGCGAGCGTTATGCTGTCGATGTCATTGAGCCGATTGTCGCGCGATTGGCTCCTCTCGCGGAAGATTTGCCCGACGCGCTTCCGGCAAATGTGAAAGGCGCGGTGTTGATCAGTTATGCAGATGCACTGTCAGTCATAGGGGAACAGGGCGTCCGTAATCAGGAACTGGACAAAGCGGTCGCGTTTTATAGGCGCGGTCTGTCGCAGACCAGCCTTGAGGATTGGCCGTATCAATGGGGGAACGGCCATAACAATCTTGGCGTCGCATTAGCGTCGCTTGGCGATCGCCGCGCCGATTCGCAATTGCTGGAAGAGGCGGCGGCGGCGTTTGAATCGGCGGCGGCCGGTTATTTGAAAGATTCATCTCCTTTTGGCTGGGCGCTGGCGCGGAACAATCAGGGTGACACCTATCGAATGCTTGGCGATCTAAAAAGGGACACCGGGCTATTGCGGCGCGCCGAGGCGTCATTAAAGAACGCAATGATCGTTTTCACCCGTGAGGATGAGCCTGCGGGCTGGGCCATGTCGCAAACCAATCTTGGGCTCGTTTACCGTAGCCTTGCACGTCAAGAATCGAAGTCGGAAAATCTTGCGGCGGCGATCGCCGCTTATCGCAATGCTCTTGAGAAAACGGCGCGTGAGACTGAGCCCCTGAGTTGGGCGGTCATTCAGAACAACCTCGCCGAGGCTTTGCTGACTCAGGGAGAACTAACGGGCGATAAGACTGTTTTGACACAAGCGCTGGCCGCCATCGACGCTGCTCTCGAAGAAGTGTCCCAAACGCAGTTCCGTCAACAATGGACATCGGCGCAGAACAATCATGGAAATATTCTTCTGACCCTCGGCGAGCTGGATGGCGATCCGTCAAAACTGGAAGAAGCCGCGCGAGTCCACGAAAGACTGTTGACGGCGCTCAACCGAACAGAAGCGCCCCTTGAATGGGCGAGGATTCAAAATAATCTTGGCAACGATTTACGAATCATTGCGGCGACGGAGTCGGGAACTGACAAATTGCGGCGAGCGATTGCCGCCTTCAAGGCCGCGCTCGAGGAACGGACGCGTGAAAGAACGCCGCTCGACTGGGCGCAATCGCAAAGCAATCTTGGTGCGGCGCTCTCGCTCTTGAGCCGACGCGAAAGCGACCCGGCGCTTCGAGAGGAAGCATTGGCGGCGTATCAGGCTGCACTTGAGGTTGCGACGCGAACGACCGCGCCCATGCAATGGGCGCGGACGCAATTCAATCTCGCGTCAACGCTCAAATCCCAGGTTGGGGATAATGAACCAAATCTCGAAGATGTAAGAGAAGCGATCAGACTCTATCGAGAGGTGCTGGAAGTCGCGAGAAAAGAAACCGAGCCGGTTATCTGGGCTGCCGTTCAGCGATCGCTTGGTTCGGCGTTGCGCGAAGTTGCGATCAGAGAACGCGACCTCACCCTGTACGAGGCGTCTCTTGCGGCGATTGAAGCCTCGCTTGAGATACGGACCCGTGAACGATTTCCGGAGCTCTGGACATCAACGCAGTTGAGCCTCGCTTCGACGCTTTTCGGGCTCGGCGAATTGACCGGCGATGTTGACCGAATAAGCGGCGGGGTCGAGGCGTATCGGCATTTCATCACCGGCCAATCGAAAGACGACGATCCGCTGGACTGGGCCCAACACCACTATTTGATTGGAATTTTTTCCCTGAAGGTTGCCGCTGCCACGGACGAAACTGCTGCATGGCGCTACGTGGAGGAGGCATTTCGTCAAGCTAGATCAGACGCCTTGCGTCGGCACGCGCCACAAGAGTGGCTAATGGCGACCTATTACCTTGCAAATGCGGCGGGTATTGTCGCCGAACGAAGTCTTGACGAGGAGCGCTATCGGGAGGCGGCAAGCATCGCTGAATCCGTGTCGCTGGACGCAATCCGCCTGATTGCGCCGGATCAATCCGATCCGCGTGAGCTTGAAGACCAGGTTGCTGAATTCGGCAATCAGGCATGCTGGTACCGGGCGAAGGCTATCGAGATTAGCGGCGCGGCGCGGGACTTCGATCTGGCGGAAGCCGATTGCCGGAGGGCCATCGACCTTTGGAAGTCTGACAAATCGACCGGGAGGTGGCTCCAATCATCGCACAGTCTGGCCTATCTCTGGATGGTGACGGGCGAAGTCCGTGACGATCGGGAGATGCTGCAGCGCTCCAGCGAGGCGTTTAAAGCGCTACTCGCCGATTCGTCGACGGCGGCTTTTCCGGAGATCCAACAAGAAATTGAGCGTGATGCGGCGCGTGCGGCGGCAATGCTTAATAACTGAACAAGTCGCGTTTGACCTCGCGAAAATTACAGCGGTCGTTTTGAATCTTCGACATGCGTACTGTTTTATTGGCTGAAAAATGGCTCCCCTTCGTGAACGCGTATCGAACTTTGTGTCAGGCCCCTAAGTCCGAATTTCGAGTGATTTTGCAGGAGGTTAGCACAATATTTTCGCCAGCATGCGTAAGGACCATATAGTGCATGCGACAGGGCGGGAAATTGACTTCCTTTATGGGTCGGTTGGGCGGTGTATAATCATTGCGCCTGTTGCCGGGCCGAGCGGCAGCGGCGCGACATTCGTATTTCCCGCAATGGAGTCCGCGCGAACGATATCCGAAAGCCGGTCACCGCCAATCGGGGAGTAAACCCGGTTCAAAAGGACCGAATAGTCGCCCGCACCCGTGCCGGGCAGAAATCCGGGTACGGCAAGATCTTCGATGGGCGCAAATTCTGTCGGGATCGCGACTGGCGCACCTGCGCATGTTAGTTGGTCATTTAACTCGCAGACATGCGTATGACGGGTTGCATTGCCACTCAATTCGTTATTCGTGTCGGTGAGGTTGTGCTGAAACCCGGCGCATTCTTCGTTCATCACGAGATCCGGATCGATACGATTGACGCCAAGCGCAAGAAACCGGCCGTCATCGCTGATTGCCGACAGCATCTCGCCCCATTCAGGCGTAACGCCCATCGCCCGATGTTCGGGAGAAGTGGCTGGCTCGTGCACCGGCGTCAGATCGGCAAAGTGCTGTTTGGGTTCACAAAACGCGTTGAGTTCGACGACAAAAGTTCTCAACACGGGAACGTTTTGTTGCGGCCCGGGAATGCATGCGCCGCTCGATGCATCATTAACAAGGCGCGTGTTGTGACGCGAATAGGCCGCGCTCGTGACCGGTTCGTCATAACAGCGTCTGACAATTGACAGGCGCTGGCCGTCAAAACACTGATCGGCTTGTCGCGGCGGCTGCGCGTTGACGCGCCCGGTCAGACAGTTCTGATTTTCGAGCCTGTCGGGCGCAAAAAGCTCAACGCGGGGTGATCCGGAAATACGCAACGCATAAATTTGCGGCGTGTTTTCCTCTTGCTCTGTGATCCAGCCGGTTCCGTTCGGCGCCGCGAGCGCATTAAATAACGCAAGGTCGTTATTGAGCCATGTGCTCCAGCCATGCGCCTCATAAGGCGAGGCCAGACCAAGGCTTGAAAGATTGATATGCACCCATTCGTCGTCGTCCGGTCCGGCGTTGCGTTCATCATGGTATACGTACCACATGCTTGTTAGGCAGTCGATTTGCGAGGCGCAGTTGACGCGCTGCTTCGCCGTCAGGGCGCGGTTGAGACCGGGCGATACTACGGTCACCTGTGTCGCCCAACCCAGCGGCTGAAGCGGGTCATTCAGGATTTCAGATTGATTGTTGGTAGCCAGGGCGTCGGCCATCCTGACCGCGCCATCGGTAAGGTCCGTATACGTAATTGTGTGCCGGTCGCCGTCGATGGCATGATAGGGGCAGCGGATCTCAACATCTTGCGCAACAATGCGGCAGCTGGCTTGCGGCTGCGGAGGGGCTTCGGCTTCCATAGCAACTGGCGCATCACCGTCGCATGCGCACACCGTTGCTAAAGCCAGTACTGCAGAGCAGCTCGCAGCTTTGAGCGGAGAAGCTGCCAAAAATGACATGCGCATACCTGAACTCAGTCACCGATACTGTAAATTCCAGAGCATCATTACATCGAAACCCAAGGTATGTCAAGCCGTCTGGCGTAGACCTTCGCCAGAGCGCGCGCGCCGTCAGCCGCCACGGGTTATGAGGAACGCGAAAAGACCGGTCATCCCCGCCGCTAGTGCGAGTGAGGCCTTGCCAAACTTCGTGTTACGCCCCGCAAAGCCCAGCGAAGCGGAGAAGATAATGGCAGTCAGGATCAGCGGCGCCGACATGCGTTCCATCAATGCCGGATCAATATTTGGCAATATCAGGAACGCAGTCACGAAAACGATCAGTCCACCGAAAAATCCTGCGCCACCGAACAGATGCTCACGATCAGACTTCTTTGCGCCGACCGCCGTCTCGCCGAACCGCTCAACGAATGCCGTCGGCGGATCAAGGCTTGCGACGATGGCGTTAATGTCTGCACCGTCTTGCGATATGGCTTCATGAACATGCTCTCGCAAGCCCGCTTGGATGTCGGCGATTTCTGCAGGGGCAGCGCCTGCTTCGCGTAATGCGTCTGCAACTTGCGCGAGGTACGACCCCAATATCTTATGTTCCGACATAACAATCTATCCTTTTCCTGCAAGGAGGTCGTCGAGCCCGGCGCGAAGCGCCTTCCAGTAGACAGTCAGGTTTTTCAGCCGCGCACGCCCTTTTGCGGTGAGGCTGTAATATCGCCGCGCGCGGCCGCGCAGGGATGGGCCTTCTCGAACCGCCAGTAGGCCTTCGCCGGCCATTTTTGACAACACCGGGTAGAGTGTCGATTCCGAGAAGGAAAGCGCATCAAAAGCGCTGAGCTCGGCGAGGATGGCATAGCCGTAATTTTCCGATCGCTTGAGCACGATCAAAATGCAAAGCTCAGCAAATCCTTTGCGCATTTGTTGCGGCCAAGCGTCGTCCATAAGTGCATTACCTTCATTTTGCACTTTCCTAACATTGACTTACATTGTAGTCCAATGTAATAATACTTGGGATGTCAAGGTAATAACCAATAGCGATGCGATTGCACAAGGGCGGCAAACCCCGTAACGAGCAAACAGAACGGAGCTAAGATGAATTGTCGAACGATCGCAGTCGTTCTGCTTGCAGGGTTATTCCCACTCCATGCCCGCGCCATAGGTGAGCGCCCGCCGACGGACGAGGCGCCCTGGTCAGAAATTTTCATCGAAGGCGAAGATGCTCCCAACGGGATCTATGACCCGTCTATGGAATACGGTCCCGACGGCGTGGGCTGGATGGCTTATTCCGCCCTTAAGGCCGGTAAAGACAGCCGCGTAGAAACGCGAATCGCCCGCTCTGACGACAACGGTCGCACGTGGCGCCGGGTTGCAAAGGTGAACAGAGCGTCGCCTGCCGCGTCAACACTGGCAAATGGCGAGGCCGTCTCCGGGCGCTGGTGGCATGAAACGGCGAGCCTCGTTCACACGCCGGGCGACGCTGGCAGAGAGTGGAAGCTATTCTGGCACCGTTATCTTTCGCGACAACCATATCGCGGGCCCCATGATCGCAAGTTAGAAATCGGTTGGATCGCTTACTCCCATGCTCCATACCCGGAAGGGCCGTGGTCGGATGAAGTGGCGCTTTTCGGCGCGGGACCTTTCCCGGTTTCGCCTTTTCGAACGCGGTTCAAGCTCGGCGAAATCAATCGCGACCTGGCCGACTATATCATCTTGACTGAACCGGGAACGCTTTTTTACAAAGGTCGGCTCTATTTATCACTGCAGGCGATCCGCAATCCGGTGCTTCACGGCGGTAAGGTGCTCGCCGACACCATTCTCTTGGCGAGTGACCGCGCCGGCGAATACTGGAGTTATGTGGCGACGCTTCTGACGCCGGAGGACGCCGCGCCCTATGCGGGCGACTGGTTCACAGGCTCAAGCCTCGCCGTTGAAAACGACCGCATCTTTCTCTTGGTTGCGCCGGAGCAGTTAGGCAACGCGCGCACAGGCCATCGCGGCACGGTGGTCTTTGAGTTCGACGATATAGCAACCGGGCGCCTGCGGCGCGGCGACGACGGCGCGCCTCAGCCCGTCAAATTCTTGCCGCCGCAGCAAGCGAAGGGCGGGCAGTCGGACTATGATGAAGCGAATGTAAATGGTGGAATCGTCATGCCGCAATTTGATCGAAAACACTTGCCGCGACCATTTGGGATCTACAGCACCGGTAAATTTATCGCCGATGACCGGAATTTGAAAAATCGGCCCGACCCTTGAGGAAGAATCTGGCTTAATTCGTCATATGAAGGGGGAGAGAATGAAACGCAAGCGACTTAGGACTGAAAAGTTGTTGGAATGTTGCCTAATGCCGAATGCCTTTATCTTGAATTGTTCAATAGCTTAAAGGGGTCAAAATCGTCATTGAACGCTGGTGACGGCAATGCAATACAATCCGTCGGCACTCGTCAGTGCGCTATAAACCGCCAGCCCCAGAAACCCACAGTCCTGCCGATCCGGCCTCCGCTGTGTGGAGACTCCAATCAAATCGGCCTTCTATCGAAACCAACTTCATGGTTAAAAATGGGTGGCTGCGCAATCGGAGCGGGTCAGCCGCCTTGCGATCCCGCCGCCCAGTACGTTGAAGATCGCATTGACCATCCCCGTATAGCCAAGCGCGGGGGCGTCCCGTCGCCTTCGCTGGCGGGAGATAAGCCGCGATCACGCGCCATTCCGCGTCCGTCAGATTTGTCTGATAGCATCGCGCCCTTATATTGTCCGCGGGTGGCCGGGTTCCACATGACATCCTTCAAGTAGCTTCGCAACTCCTTGGAACCATGCGTCCCCTAGGCGCTCAACCGCTTTCGAAATGGCCTCTTAACGAATCAGGCACGCCTTGGTCCGGCTGTTTTATGTTAGCGGCACCGTACGGGACTGCCTCACTTGTGCGTTTAGAGACGTCTCGCGTTCGCGCAGCGCCAGCTTTGAAATTTTCATGTTTTCGTTCTTTGGAATGTCGTCCATAATTTCAAGTTTTTTCGGCATTTCAATCGGCGACAACCGGCCTTTCAGGAATGTCTGAAGGGTCGGCAGGTCGAGCGCCGCGTCGGCTGAGAGACTGATGATCGCCTTAACGGTTTCTCCGCGATAATCGTCGTTGATGCCGATAACTGCCGCTTCGCGAACTGCCGGATGTTCTAGAATAGCAGCTTCGACATCGGCGGCGTATACGTTGTATCCGCTGGCGATGATCACATCCTTGACGCGGTCGCGCACGGTGATGACGCCGTCTTCCGACATGGCGCCGATATCGCCTGTGCGAAAAAATCCGTCCACAAAGGAATTCTGCGTTTCCTCCGGGCGGTGCCAGTATCCGGCCATGACTTGTGGCCCTTTCACGCAGATCTCTCCGGATTCGTTTGACGCGGCGATTTGCGCCGGATTGTTCAGTGTGCGAATTTGCACTTCCGTCAGGGGGAGCGGAATCCCGGTCGCATCCGCTTGTTCTCGGAGCGGCGTTGAATAGACGGTTGCCGGCGAGGTTTCCGTCATGCCGTATAGTGTTGTCAGCCAAAGGCCAGTTGCGTCGAACACACGCCGCTTCAGCTCCGTCGGTACTGGCGCGGCGCCCGCCTGGGCGACACGGATGCGAGACCAGTCGAAACGCCGCTCGCGGCAGGCGTCTAGAAAAGCGACATACATGGTCGGCGGTGCGATCAATACACTGACATTGTGGCGTTCGATCAGGTCCAGTGCCGCATGTGGAGAGAAACGGGACATCCAGACCAATTCGCCAGCCAGGGATGTCATGAAATTCTGCATCGGGCCGAGGCCGGCGACATGCGTTACCGGAGCCGCCGCCAGCATGGCCTCGCAACCGTCTTGAAGCGCCGGATACCAGGAGGTCATTTGCTGCGCGTTGATCGCGAGATTTGCATGAGTGAGGATAGCAGCTTTCGGCGCGCCTGTGGTGCCGCCTGTATATTGCAGCGCGGCAGCGTCAGTGGCGGGATCGATCGGCGCTTTTTCGGCGCTTTCGCCGCGCGCAATCACGTCGTGAAGGCTGATGGTGTGTATATCTCCGGACTGCCGTGGCAATTCCGCCGGCGTTTCCGGATTGCACGTTGTCGCCGGCGCGAGGATCAGCGTCTTTATTTCGGGTGCTGCCAATGCGAGTTTGCTGGCTTTTTCGGTTAGGTCCGGGCTATCGAGCGTTATCACTGCGGAAAGGCCGGAGTCATTTGCCATCATGATGAGTTTGCTCTCCGCGTAAAGCGGATTTAGGCCGACTTCCACCGCGCCGAGGCGCCAGAGCGCAAAACATGTCAGCGAAAACGCTGGATGAGCAGGCGCCATATATCCAACCCGGTCGCCTTTTTCGACGCCAAGGGCCGCCAGTCCACCGGCAAGCCGGTCGACGAGTTCGCGCGTCTGTTCATAGCTGAGTGATGTCCCATTGAATGTTAGGAAACGTGCTGTTGGAAACTGGCGCATCGCTCTATCGAGAAATTCCGTAAGCGGAAAAGCTTCAGCATGGTTAAGTCCGGCCGCCTTGTCATTATAATATTTACGCCATGGCGCCGACGAGGAATTTTCGTCTGTCATCAATATACTCCGCTCATTGTTTTATTGACATGTCGCCATACCTCACCGTATTGGTCGGCGTTAAGTCAAGCAGGGAATCGGTTCGCTAATGAGATCGTGGGTGCTGGAACGCTGGGGAACGATTGATGATCTCGTCCTCAAGCAGATTGATGAGCCGAAGCCGGAAGCCGGTGAAGTCCTCGTGAAGATCAGCCATGCCGGGCTGAATTTCGCGGACATTATCGCCGTGCGTGGCCGCTATCAGGTCAAGGTTGAACCGCCATTTGTATTGGGCAGCGAATTCGCTGGGGTTGTTGTTGACGCGAACGGCTGCACCGGATTTGAACCCGGTGATCGCGTTTTGGGCCAGGTGCCGTCCGGCGCTTATGCAGAGTATTGCGCAGTCGATTCGGCGCGTCCCGTCAAATTGCCCGATCATCTCGGTTTTGACCGTGCTGCCACGCTACCGGTCTCTTATACCACAGCATATATCGCCCTGTTCGCAAAAGGTGGTCTACAGCCGGGTCAGACCGTGCTGGTTCACGCCGCTGCCGGCGGGCTTGGCCTGGCGGCCGTTCAGCTTGCGAAATGGCGCGGCGCTCGTGTGATTTCGACAGCGGGGACTCCGGAAAAGCGCGCGCTTGCGCTGGCCAACGGTAGCGCGGCAGCAATCGATTATCGTCAGGATGGCTGGCTCGAGGAAGTTCGGAACGCCGCGCCGGACGGGGTTGATCTGGTGGTCGATCCCGTCGGCGGCGATATAACGTTGAAGAGCATCAAATTATTGAACTGGGGCGGGCGATTACTGGTTTGTGGCTTTGCTGGCGGCGCGCCCGCAGCGATTCCAGCCAACCATGTGCTGGTTAACGCAATTTCCGTCGTTGGCGTCTTCTGGGATTTTGTCCGTGATCGGGAAACGGTCGTATCGGCCCAACGTGAGTTGGTGGAACTTGCGGCTACCGACCGGTTACATCTTCATATCGACAGGATCGTGCCTATGGCGGAGCTGAAGTCGGGACTTGAAGCGCTTAACAACGCCGAAACCAGCGGAAAAGTCTTGCTGGGCGTCGGATTGTAAACGTTGACGCACGAACCGAAGCAATGGCCGCGCTCCTGCGAGATAAAGATTGCAGCAGCGTTCTTGTGCGGTATTGTCGTTGTTTGACGAATTCAATCGAAAGTCTGAAAGAATAGCGTACGATGACGGCGGAAAAATTAAAAAAAGCACCACGCGCCGAGTACGGCAGTCTTGATCGCGAATCTTGGGCGAGGGCGGCGTTGACCGCTGTCGGTCGTGGCGGTGTCGCGAATGTCAAGGTCGAAACGCTAGCTAAATCGTTGCGGGTTACGAAAGGAAGTTTCTATTGGCACTTCAAGGACCGGGACGATCTGTTGCAAGAAATGCTGATTTACTGGCGCAGGAATCTTACTGACAAAATTGCCAATAACATCCAGAAACTGACAGAGCCGCGCCAAAAGCTCATTCATCTTATCGAAGTTGCGTCGGGAAAACGTCCCGATGTGCCGGGCGGGCGTATCGAGCATTCGTTACGAGAGTGGGCGCATTCCTCGGACATCGCCCGGGCAGCGGTGGCGAATGTGGACGCAGAGCGGCTAAAAATCATTACCGCCGTTTATCGTGAGCTTGGCCTGTCCCCGGCAAAGGCAAAGATCGCCTCGCTCATGATGTTGTCCCATCTCATTGGGGTGAACGTGATCGATACCAGCGCACATTACGAGGCCGGAAAAACGCAGCGGCAGAATTGCATCGAATTCCTGTTGCGCTTGCCTGATCTTCTCTAGGCGTACGTTCACAAGGCTTCCCGCTTTTGCATTTTCAAAACGGAAAACAACCTGTTTTAATCTCTGGCGCTTACTCCGCCAACGCGTTGCTTCGAACGGGCGTTGGTTTCCGGCCGGCCGCGGCACGTATCCCGGTTGCAACACTTCATCTCTGAAAACAAGAAATAGACACTCTGATTGGGCCTCATCACTACATGCAGTTGACATAATATGCGATTTCGGTACGGTACGGTACGGTACGGTACGGTACGGTACGGTACGGTACGGTACGGTACGGTACGGTACGGTACGGTACGGTAC
>MDTA01103291.1_pt1 | contig 24521 bp, 24 predicted proteins | sample 811151 | NCBI WGS metagenome assembly MDTA01 (sample SAMN05326648, study PRJNA326480) | marine metagenome | isolation source: seawater | place: Indian Ocean: South | collected 2010
ATAGTTTTGATAGGGAAGAGTTGATTACCCAATATTATTCGAAGCGTTTTCAATTTTTAATAATAATTCTCGCAGAATAGTCAATTCGATGCATAAAGTAATTATCTGATAATTGCGAAAAATACTCGTCTACAGCCTTTCTGGCACCCTTAAAGTGGCCATAATCATCAATAATTAACACGCCACCCTGAACGAGGCGAGGGAAGAGGATTTCTAGCTCAATTTTAGTAGATTCATACCAATCTGTATCAAGCCTTGCCAATGAAATCTTTTCAGGAATATCGTTTAATTTTAGTGTATCTTCAACTTTACCAATTATATATTTAATATTTTCAACAGGATATCCGGTTTTTATCATATTACTTCTAACCTCATCTAATGAAGCATATGCCCACATATTATATTTCTGGCTATTACGAGTAGTGTTTTCTAGTAATTCTTTGCCTTTAAGACCTGTTTCCACTTCGACATCATTTTCATCTGGTTCTGTCATTCCCTCAAATGTATCAAATAACCATATTTTTCTGCTTTTCGAGTTATTTTTCAGTAATTTCTTAGCCATTGCCATGCACGATCCCCCTTTCCATACACCACATTCAACAAAATCTCCTTCGATATTATTCCGTTCCAAATAGTTTATGGCACTGAGTAGGGCATCTACTCTCTCTATAGAGGTAGCTGTTGCATATTCTATCTCTTCAAATAGTTTTATATGTTCATTATCAATATCATATGGATATTTCTTAAGATTAACTCTTCTAATCTCGTATCCAATTTTCTTTAATATATTCTTTATTACTTTCTTTAGCATAGGGCAAAATATCCATATAACTTCGTATAATATATATTATGTCTATTCATAATAATTAGGTGTAAATAATGATTCATTATGCATCTTAAAGTTACCAATCAATCTTTGTCCTTCTGGAGATGTTATCCAGCTGTAAAATATGGCAGAATTAGCATGATTAATATTTTTACAATATTCAGGGTTAATTTTAATAATTCCATATTGATTTTTCATCATTTTGTCACCTGCAAATACAATTCTATGATGCTGTTTGTTTTTAAATTTAAGCCATGTAGCTCTATCAGAATATGCATAAGCACCCAATCCTACTGCAATATTAAGTGTTGCGCCCATACCTTGGCCTGACTCTAGATACCATGATTTTTTTTGATTATGAGGATTAAATTTATTAAGATTTGCCCATATTTGTAATTATGACATATGTGTGCCGCTTTTATCACCTCTTGATATAAATTTAAACCCAGATTTTTGAATCTTATCGAATGCTTCCAATACATACTTCTCTTCGTTCAAATTCAGAGGATCTGATGATGGTCCTACAATTATGAACTCATTATACATAAGATCTGAACGGATTAACCCATATCCTTTCTTAACAAAGTCAATCTCATATTGTTTTGCATGCGTTATTAATATATCTCCATTACATCGTTTTGCATTATTAATCGCATGCCCGGTTCCCGTAGCTATTATATATGTTTTTATATTATATTTTTTCTCAAAAAAAGGTAGTAAATATTCATATAATCCTGAATCCCTTGTTGATGTTGTGCTTAATATTTTGAGCGTTGTTTCAGCTTGAAGATTAAAAGATATAAATAATAATACTATTAATAGTAATCTCATTGAAGAACCCCATCTTTAAGAATTAAAATCTCATCAGTTAATAATTTAGCTTCATTAATTGAATGCGTTATGAATATTATTTTTTTTATTTTAGCTAATTCTATGAAAAGATTATTAACTAATTCACGATAATTTTGATCTAAATTATTAAAAGGCTCATCAAGAAAGAATATATCAGAATCAATTAAAAGAGTTCTGATAATAGAAACGAGCTGCCTCTCACCCGATGATAATTCATTTATATGGCTATTTGAGTATTTAATTAAATTAAATTTAGAAAGGTAATCATTAATCATAGATATATGGTTTTTATTATCATCATTAGTAAATGTCAGAGAATGGAGTAAATTATTAAATACAGTTCTGTCAAGGAAGATATGATGTTGAAATAGATAACTAATTTTTGTATTTTTCAAATATGGCGGATTAAATAAGACATTGCCACGAGTTGGTTTATATATACCAGCAAGGATTTTAAGAAGCGTAGTTTTACCTGCGCCATTCATTCCCATAATAGCAGTAGGTTTGTTGCGAGTAATTTCTAAAGAAATATTTTTTAAAATAAAATTCTTATTAATTGTGTAAGAGACATTCTTCAGCGTGACTAGTTGATTATCCATTTTTTAAATTAGATGTTAGTAAAAATATTATAAAATTGATTATTAAAGAGATAAACAGTAAAGTTAATCCTAAACTTAGTGCCATTGCTAAATCTCCTTTAGAAGTTTCTACAACTATCCCTGTAGTCATTGTTCTTGTGAGATGCGCAATATTACCTCCAACAATAATTATAGCGCCAACTTCAGAGAGAGCACGTCCTAATGCAATAATAATATTTAAAATAATTCTAGATTTACATTCATAAATTAATGTTAAAACTTTCCATTGATATGGACAATTAATTATATATAAATATTCATCAAGTTTTACTTTTACTCCATCAATACTATCTTTACACAGACTTATCATTAAGGGTGTAACAAGAATAATTTGCGCTATTATCATAATATTAATTGTATATAAAATATTGAATGCCCCAAAATAACCTTTTGTAGAAAACAAAATATAGAGAACCAAGCCAATTACAACTGGAGGTAGTGCAAGAAGTGAGTTAATAACAATCATTAGGCTGGTCTTAAATTTAAAATCTGACAGAGATATTATTGCCGATATTACTATAGAAAAAGTTGACGCAATAAAAACAGCAACAAATGATACATTAAGAGATGCATAAATTATTTCTAGATATTTCATATCCAGCATTAAAATAATTTTTAAAGATTGCGCAAAAATATCAGAAAAATCAATCATTTGATTAAAAAAGTATATTTATCTTATTATATGACTTTTAGCTATATTTTAAGACAAATCATAAGTCTCAGCAGATTTTAAATCATCAATAGTATTTATATTAAACCAAGGATATGGTTTTGAATTATTACTATAAAAACTAGCGTTTGTTTCTTTGATAAAATTATTAAATACGAATTCCCATGAATTTTTTTTATTAGATTTGCTCATATAGTATTTATTCATATAGATAAATATTTTTTTCATCATATCAGAGGAAAACTTATTGATACAAACAACTTGTCCATTTGGTTTTTTGAGATCTTTTTTATAACCTATTGATTTTATTTTAAAACTATCATCTAGACTTATTGCTAGTGCTTTTGAATCAGATTGTTTAAACTTATAATTTGTCATTCCAATAATATTCTTATGCATATTCGAGACAATATCATCAAAATACTTCCAGTCATAATATAAATCAGCATGTAACATAATGACATTTTTCTTTTTCTTCAACCATAAATCTTTGAATTTGTATAGTGAATATCCATGTCCATATACAGAGTAATTCCTTATTACTTTATATTCTATCTTTGGTAAATTCTTTTTTTGATTTAAGAAATTGGTTATAGTTAAATATTTATAGCCAAGAATCATATTAATATCTTCATAACCTCTTATTTTTAAATTCTTAAGAATAATCTCTAATAAAGGTTTTCGATTAATCTTAATAAGGGACTTTGGAAGATTAAAATTGGATTTGTTAAATCTACTACCTATACCTGCGGCAAGGATAAGAATAGAAAAATCTTTTGATTGGTTTATTTTATCCATATTCTTAAATAATCTCTCTGTGCAGAATTGTTATTTATTGTGAATGATGTTCTGCCATGTGCTAAAAGACTATTATTAATTATCAATATTTCTCCTGGATTTAGTTTAAATCTACTTTGATATTTTTTTTTCGAAAGATAAGTATCCAATACGTCTAATGCATTTTTCTTATAGTCTGGTAAAGTAGATTTTTTAATTTTATATGCTTCTTCAATATAGGTTCGTAAATATCTAAATAAAAGCTCATTATCTTTGTACGAAAATATCGGTTTAGAGAATATATTATGATTTGAATAATTAAATCCCCTTCTTTCAATTAAATAGTTGCTATTTAGAATATCAAATACATTCTTTTCTTTTTTCTTAAGATCTGAGTAAATTTTATTACAGTCAACAATAATATTATCTCCTCCTTGTGCAGAATTTCTTATACAAGCTAAAAAAACATATCTAGGAGGCGTATTTAGTTGTGGGCCATCAGAGTGTAAATCACCACCTGCATTTGTCTCATGATAACGTAGATATTTATTTTTTTGTAATCTATTCAGTGATTTGATTGAGTTGATGTTTGGTGTAACATGTACATACTTTTGTTTTTTTCTATTTTGTAAGACAACCTTTCCAAACCCATTAGCGAGTAGTTTGGTTTTATTAATAAAATTTTGATCACTTTTAAAACCTGATAATATATAAAAATATTTTTTTTTATTTAAGTAGTTTGACTTTAATTCTTTAATATTTTCGCTAAGATCTTTTAAAGATACTTTTGATTTATCTATTAATATAGAATCTATTGCTTGTATTATATTTTTATTTACATAATTCATTTTTTAAAATATTTCTGTATTAGATATGATTAATTGATTTCATTATTTATGCTTTCAGGCTATCAAGAATATTCGTAAGTTGTTCTTTATTTATACTAATGGGATTGTTGCTCAATCTATTTTTATCTACACACTTAACTAGATAATGTATATCATTAGAGTTTTTAATACCAATATTTTTAAATCTGATTTTCAATCCAATTTTTCTCATGGTTTTATACCAATACTCCTCGCATTCTGCTGAATTTTTACATTCAAGTATTTTATATAGATTATTCATGGTTTTTTGTAAATACTTTTGTCCTCTTTTGTCATTAATTATTTTTGTTGAATCTGGGTTATTATATCTAAAAAACTTCCCAAGCGTTAATGCAACTGCATGTCCATGTTGTATTTTATACTTAGAAGATAGTGTGTATGATATTGCATGAGGAGCAGTTGTTTTGGTAATATTAATTGCTTGTCCAGATAAATTAGCTGCCTTAAATAATTCAGCTTTTGATGTAACATTTCCGTTAATAGCTTTGATAAGATTATTCTTTATGATTTTTATTGCTTTTGATGATAGGCGTTTACTGAATGTAGTCGAATTAATAGACCAGTATGACTCAATTGCTTGAGAAAACGCGTCAAACACGCAAGAAGCAAGCAAACTCTTAGTCATATTATCCCCTAATTTCGGTAAAATGAATGCATAATTTGGCATCATGCTCTCATCTTCTATTGAATATTTTTTTCCATTTATATAAATTACTGAAAATGATGTACTTTCACTTCCAGTTCCAGAAGTTGTAGGAATTGCTATAAGGGGTATCTTTGGCTTTTTTAATTTCAATTTTTGTATTATTGATTTTTTATTATATTTATTGTTTGATAATATATTGATTTGTTTTGCCATATCAATGACACTTCCACCGCCAACAGCAATTATAAGCTCTGGGTTTATTTCTTTAATTAATTTTACTCCTTTCTTCACATCTTCATATTTGGGGTCAGTTGAAAAATTATAAAACCTTTGATTTTTATAGCCTTTAATTAGAAATTCTATTAATTTTTTAGATCCAGAGCGATTATATGATTTATTTCCTGTTAGTATTAATATTGTTTTAGGATTAATAGTCTCAATTATTTTTCTTAATTGCTTGATTTTATTATTCCCAAATACTATTCTTTGTTTCATTTTTTTAAAAATGACATTAGTTCAATTTTATTATCACAAGGTGATTTATCTGGTCTTAGGAGATTAGATTTAGTATTGTTTGACACCATTATTTCTAATAATGCAGACCCTTTAAATTTTCTTATCTTTTCAATAGATGATTGAATTTGTTTTGCAGTCTCTGCTCTTAGTGCTAAGCCATAACCGCAATTTTTTGCAATGTTTTTGATTGAAATATTATATCCCGCTGTTGGTTGTCCACCGACAGACTCATGTGATCCGTTATTAAATACAATATGTTTTAAATTTAAAGTTTTCAATGATCCATTTATTACTAAAGAACCCATATGCATTATAATAGCTCCATCTCCGTCAAAGCAATACACCGGTTTTTTATTATGTAATGCTATACCTGCGGCAATCTGATTAGCATGACCCATTCCACCAACTGTTAAAAAATCTGAATTTTTATCACCGGGATTCTCTTGCCTATACTCAAACAGTTCTCTAGATGTAAATCCAGTCGTTGAGACAATTACGCTTTTTTTAGATATTCGATGAAGTATTATTCTCATCGCCTCATCCCTACACAACTTGTATTGTTTTCTTGGCTGACTTTTATGAGAATAAGATTCAAAAACACCCTTTTCTACTACAATCGCAGCCGGTGCATTATTTTTTGAAATATTTTTGATTAATTTTGACGTTTTTTGTTTAATTTTAGATGGGCTATCATTAACCTTGAGGATCTCATAGGAGATTTTCATACTATTTAACATATCAAGCATTACCCTGCCTTGTTTTTTATGCTGTGGTTCATCTTTATTTTTTGGGTTTCCTCTCCAACCAATTATTAATAGAATAGGAATAGAATATACATCTTTATCTGCAAGAGATAATAATGGGTTTATTACATTCCCTAAACCTGAATTTTGCAGATAAACTGCTGCTATTTTTTCAGTTGATATGTGATAGCCAATTGCTAAAGAAAGTGCATTTCCTTCATTTGCAGCTATGATATGATTTTTTGAGTTGTCTGAAATATAAAAACAAAGATCTTTTAATAAAGAATCGGGGACGCCTGTAAAGAAACTTATATTCATATTTTTTAGATGATTATAATAATCTTTTGGTGATATCATTACTTAGTTCCAGGTATTAAGTTTAGGATATGATCTAATGATATACATTTATCTGTGCTTTCAAGAGATCTTTTGTGTTTGAGTATAGATTTTGCTGTTTCAAGCATTGCTGGGTAAGCACTTCTAAGCATTTGGTTTGCATAGCAAACTATATTGACTCCTCTTTTTTCCCATTCATCTTCTGAGACATGATTAAAACTCGATGGAACAACCATCAATGGAATGTCGTATTTATATTTATCGCAAAATTCAAATATCTCATCAGCTTCTTTTTTATTACTATGTATCATAATGCCATCCGCTCCTGCTTCTATATATGCTTTTGTTCTATCCAAAGCATCAGTCATCCCTGCCTGAAGGATCAGGCTTTCAATTCTTGCAATAATCATAAAGTCATTTGTAACTTGTGATTTTTTTCCAGAAGTAATTTTTTGAGAAAAGTTTTTTATTGTATCCTGTTTTTGAAGAACCTCATTACCTAATAGCGAATTTTTTTTAAGGCCTATTTTATCTTCTATCACTACAGCAGAAACCCCTAATCTTTCGAGAGATTTTACAGTAAATTCAAAATGCTCAATTTTACCTCCAGTATCTGCGTCAAAAATCATTGGTTTAGTTGTTACCTCAAAAATATCATTCACAGTGCTCATTCTTGATGTCATATCAATCGCCTCAATATCAGGCTTACCTTTCGCCGTTGAATCTGTTAAACTGCTGGACCACATTGCGTCAAATTCTTCTACTTTATCATTCATGGTTATTCTCGTTTTTTCTGTAATCAAGCCCGATAAACCATTATGTACCTCATTCAATCTTATCAATGATTTTGCAGATAATAATCTTTTTAATAACGATAATCTTGTATTTGGAGTAGTTCCTATATTAAGTAAACTGTTTGCTATTGATGATGAAGATATATTTTTTGTATAAGGGACTTCAATCAATTTACCATCCCATTCTTTAAGAGTTTCAATTACTTTCTTTCTAATAGATTTTTGTGGACCCTCAATCCAATCATCGCCATGAACGACAAAATCAGGTCTTAACTCTAAAAGATTTTTTGTATACTCATGTGTAGTTTGTGGAATAACTTTATTAACACCTTTAATTTCTTCAATTATTAATTTTCTACTTTCATACGGTAAAAATGGTAATCTTTTGTAACTAGCAATAGCGCTATCTGTTAATAAACCAACTACTACATCGCCAAGTTCGGCAGCTTTTTTTATAATATTTATGTGACCATTATGGATAAGATCCACACTCATCGCAACGTAAACTTTCTTTTTCATTTTATCCTCTATTTATTAATTATTTCATGTATAAAATTCTTATAACTTTCCATGGATTTATTATTATCCAAATTATAATACTTTAATAATAATCTTTTTCTTCTTTCAGTAAATCTATCAACATATGCATTACTATCTTTTATAACGTTATCTAAAATTCTTTTCAAATCACTGAAAGTAACAAAAGATTCCCCTGGCATAATATCTAAAAAATCATCAATGAAACCTTTCATTTTTTTATAATATTCAAAATCTGGAATACAAAATACCTGAGGTCTCGCTAAAACAGAAAATTCAACTAATGTATTTGAGTAGTCATTCATTAAAATATCAGCTTCTAGCATCATTTCATTAGTATCATATAACGAATAATTTTCATCAATGTAATGAATTCTAGACATATTATTTATTATATTTTTAGGTTTATTAACTGAGTGTAATGAATATATGAAATATAAATTATTTGTTTCTAAGTAGTCATTAAAACATTTTGCATCAAAATTAGTAATATCTAACAGAGGTAAATTATAAGTATAAGGCCGCCATGTCGGAGTATATAATATAAGCTTGCTATCATTTGAAACTGAGTCAAAAAAATTTTTTAGTTTATTTTTAGATTTAATACATTTTTTTGTATAATCTTGATCATAAAAGGAATCCATTTTAGGAAATCCTAAGATTTTAACTTTACTACTAGGTAAGCAAAAAACATCTCTAGATACATTATCAGCAGTATAATTTGATGTAAAATTTACGTAATTGAATTTATTTATTTTATTAATTCTCATTTTAATTTCATTTGAGTCACCGAGAGCGGCTATTGTCGTTTTAGGCCCATATCCATGAAAAATCGATATTCGATATGTGTTAATAGAATCAGCTAAATCAAAAATATTAAAATAGCTATCACCATCATTAATAACGATTTTCATAAATAGTGATTTATAAATTAACTTGAGAGGATTGTCATAAGAAAGATATTGCATTCCATTATTCTTGATGTGTTTTTTTATCTCATCTGATCTTGTAAACCAATATATCTCATAATCTGTATTTTTTGATAGGTACTCAAACAGATATCTACTGTTGCCATTGTAACTGTAATTCGTTATACCGCTGAAAATTATTATATTCTTTTTTGTTACAAAATTCTTAATCGTCGAGAAAAATGCTCTAAAAAAAGATTTAATTAAATATTTCATTTTTTGCATAATATGCTCTTTCTACTTTTTCAAATACTTATAAAACCACGCTGGGAATAAAAGACTTATAATGTAAAGAAATGGTTTGATTGTAGTTTTATACCTTATAAAAGACTTGATATAATATCTTAAAGCTAGAGATGTATCTCCGCTTAATTGTAGGCGCTTACCAGCAATTAAAAGAGATTTAGCGATAGATTTATTAGTATAATCATAACAAAGCAGAACATTATTAACCGCATTTGTATGTTTTACTATATTACTACTAATCGAATCCCCGTGAACACGAAATGTACCAAGACAATTATTTATAAACCCGACTTTAAGTTTATTCTTTGAAAATCTTATCCATAAGTCATAATCTTCAGCAGAGATAAAATCTGGATTCTCAGAAAAAAATCCAGATTTATAAAAAAATGATTTAGGCACTATCATTGCTGATAGTGATATACAGTTCCCATTAATAAGCAAGTTTTCGTAGGTAAAAGATTTCTCGGGACCATAAATTTTTATTTGACACTTATTTTTATCTGACAGCCAATATTCTGCATGGCACACACCACTATTTTTATTTTCTTTTAAGTAATTATTACAAACCTCAATTTTATCTGTTTCCCAAAAATCGTCAGAATCAATAAATGCTATATATTCGCCTTTTGCTTTTTTGATGCCAATATTTCTAGATCTAGCAATATTTCCAATTCTATAATTTTTTAATAATTTGATTCTTTTATCATAAAATGAATTAACTAAGTCATCTGTATTATCCCGAGAATTATTATCTATTATTAATAGTTCCCAATTTTGATAAGATTGATTAAGAACAGATTCTATTGCAGATTTAAGAAATGTCTCTGCTCTATTATATGTTGGCAAAATTATCGAGAACATTTTTAGTCCTCACATCCAGCTTTATTCTTATAACACCATAGAATATATGGGAGACAACTTAAGATTAATAAGAATATCTGATGAGACAATAGTTCATTTGATATTATTGCTAGTGGTAAACACCAAAAAAGATTGAAACTCATAAGTAGTAATGTTGTTTTTTTATGACTACAATTTTTTTTAGTTAGTTTCTGATAATTATGTGTACAATGTGCTTGAGTAATATGCAATAAAGACAGCTTGAATGAGTTGAAAGTAGTCTTATTATTAGAAATGCTAGAGAGAAAACATTTTAAGAATCTAACAATAATTGTATATACTGTATCAACCAAAAATACTGTGTAAAGTATAAGTGAATTGATTATTGTAACCTTATCTTGATCATCAAATACGATGAAAAATATTATAATGAATAACCCTAAAAAATAACTCCCTGAATTTCCTAAAAATATTTTAGGAGGTGAAATATTGTAGAATAAAAAGATAGATAAAATACTTACTAGTATAATTGGTGAAAACAAAATTTCGTTAATTAAAAACAGCATTGATAGTATTATGAAAATTGCTTGTAATACAGCAAGAGAGTCAATTCCATCCATAAAATTATAAGAGTTAATAAAATAGACTATTAATCCAACATAAATCAATGTATTCATCATTGTATAGTCAAATTTTATAATTATAAATATCGAAATGATAATTTGCGCAGAAAATCTTACAAATTTACTCACCTTGAATTTATCATCGAAGAACCCTAAAGTACAAATCAATAATAGAGATAGAATTATGAATAGATCATCAATTTTACTATAATAAATATTATTGATGGTATTTCCATATGAAATAAGAAAATGATATAGCAAATATCCCGCAAGAATTACTATACCACCTGAAGTAGGTATAGGCTCTTTATGCAATCCTCTATTTGTAGGCTCTGCTACTATCCATCTACGCCTTATCATAATATATGACAGTATGATAGTGGTTAAAATTGTTATAAGAAGTAAAGTTAAAAAATTGAGAGATAACATTTATGTTTCAAGATAAATCATAATGAGCATCAACGATACAATTATTACAAATTATTTCTCTTAATTGCGTAATATCGTTACCTTTGGTACGTTTATTATCAAAAAAAGGCTTAATATATTGATTCAAATATTCATCAAGCTGTTCTTGATCTACCTGATCAAGCCAATGATTGTGTAATTCTATAAGTTCATCAAAAGAAAAAGCCTTGCATTTCGGTATATGGTTTTCTATTGATTCAGAATCTTTGTATTGTCCGTAAGCATCAAAACATATAGTTTTTTTTCCTGCATACCAAGATTCAAATAACGCTGACGATTCAGGCCCAGACACAGTTAAATCAGATAAACCCATTGCATCATACACAGATAAGTTAATATCATTTGCATATAGTATATTTTTCCTGTTTTGTATTTCATCTAATAGACTAACTATTTTTCCATTCGAATGTGATTTAATATGTTTAAGTTTCTTCTTTGTTTTTAAGATATACAAGTAAGAAGGATTCATGATAGATAATTGTAATAAAGAATCTATGTAGGCCTCATATGAATTATTATTTGAAACAGCAATAAAACCCGTAGGAGAATCTACATAAGCAATAATTTTTTCATATCCATTAATATTTAATTTCTCAAGCATCTCGCTCTTTGTATTTGATCTTTTAATAATAAGGTCAGAAAATACAGGACCTAAGTTGATATATTGTCTTACTTCATTCTGTAGTGTTTTGAGCCAATCATTAGATACTTTACCGCTTATCACGGTATCATAATTCATATAGGTGTAATCATGATAGTGACTAACAATAGGATTTTTGATATTTTTTAATATATTCGTAGTAATAGAAAAATATATAAATATCGATCTTGTTTTGTTCTTTCGATGCATATTTGATGATGCAAGATCATCAGCATTCATTATACTTATAACATTATCAGTCTTAATGTAGTTATAGAAAATATCCCATAAAAGCGTTTTTTTTAAAGTCATGAACGCTGTACTCGCCATCCACGGATACCTAAAAATTAGAGAGAGTAATTGCAATTTTCTGATAAAATATTTTCTGATATAAATAATTATGTTTCCGTAACTATTAATTAATGATCCTGCGTTATTAATATCAAAAACATTATATTGTTTTTTTTTATAATCATTAATCCATTCCTGATATGAATCATAATTATTTATAAATAAAACATCTTTATTATCTATATGAGTATTGTCTATAAGAAGATTATTTGGCGCTACTTCCCATCCATTCAAGCCATCTTCCATATATACGAGATATTTATAATTATTTTTAATAGGTATCATCGTCTTATTTTTAAATATTAATTTAAACTCTGTATAGAATAAACATTTAATAAAAAAATAAATAGTTTTTATAGAGTTTCTAAGATAATTGTAATATAAACAAATTCGCGATAGTTTTACCGTATTTGGTATTTCCCCTATTCCTTCTAAATATTTATAGAGTGATGTGTTAATATTATTAGACCACAAAAAATTTTTTTCACCATGGATACTATATTTTTTTATTATTGCTTGTGCATAAAAAATAGCTAGATATATGTTTTTAGTGTCTTGCAAGATACGTTGACCTACTAACCTCCTAGCGAAATTATTATCACCAAAACCTAATAGTTTTTGTTCATTTGATTTTTTAAAAAATTTGTTATAATGATTCTTCTCAAATAATGATGCCTTATAATCTGCAAGCCTATACTCTGAAGCTGTAAGTATATCATTTTCAACTATATTGATATTTGATTTTTTGGATATTGCATAGTCTTTAATAGCAAACTTATTTGACCAAATAAATATTTTTTGAAAGATATTTTTTTTAAAAAAGATTATATTATTCATTAATATAATTTATTACCAAGCCGTTCTGCCGCCATCTAGGTTTATTACAGCTCCGTTCATATAGCTACTTGCGTCACTACACATATATACAATGGTGTCTTTGTATTCATCAATATTTGCCATTCGACCCATTGGTATTAATACAGATATTCTTCTGGCAAATTCTTCATCATGATCGTTAAAGACGGCACCGGGGGCTAATGCATTACATCTTACGCCATCTTTGGCCCAATATGTTGCAATATATCGTGTCATACCAATAATGCCATGCTTAATAACTGAGTAAGTTACCGGCTTAACCGTTTGTTCATTTTTAGATTTTAAATCATCTTCATATAATCCTTGATTAGGTCCTATTACCCCTAAATCAGATGAAATGTTCAGAATTACTCCCTTCTTCTGTTTTTTCATTTCAAGGCCAAAATGTTTAGTACATAAAAAAGCTCCAGATAAACCCACAGAAATTTCTTGATTCCATTGATTAATGTCAAAATCTTCTAATCTTGACTTGTTCATGGTGTTGTCAGTTTCATATTTTGCGTCTATAGCTGCATTATTTATTAGGATATCAGGGTTACATCGATACTCATCAAATATAATTTTTTTTGCATTAATGACATCGTCTTCTTTTGTTATATCAACAAGAAGTGTAAGAAAATTATTTCTAAAATTCTTTGAGAGATAATTATTGCACTTATTCAAAGATTTTTTGTTGTTATCAAGAACTACTATTTTAGAATTAGCTTCAAGCAACGCTTCACAATGTTTAGTACCAAGCAAACCAGCGCCGCCAGTAATAACTGCTAACCTATTTGATAAATTGAATCTATTTTTCATGTTCATTGATGTTTATATAAAGTAATAATCAGTATTGAATATATGCATTTTTTTTACATTCGTCAATAAGAGCAATATTGTCAATTAGTGATTGTTGGTAATTTAAATTATTTAATTTTGAATTTATAAAGTACATTAACTGCATCTCAAAAAGTTTCTCATTATTAATATTTTTTTTATGTATGTATGATTTTTTCTTATCAGGATTTATTTTCATTGATTGATTATCGATATCTAATATGATACTGGCTTTTTCGCCTTTAATTTCAATTATTCTCTCAGATGTTTTAGACATGAAATCCAAGTTAAATTTCATTTTATATTTATCATAAAATAAATCTATTACAGCAGAATCCTCCACGTCGAGGCCAAGACTAATCTTTTGAAATACTTTTGATTTAATTTTTTTTGGTTTTCCAAATATCCACATCATCAAATCTATCTCGTGAGACTCCGTTAATAATACCCCACCTCCGAGTCGATTATTACAAGCATATAATTCCCTATAATCTTCATAAGGATGCCAATTTTTTACATTTGAATTTAGTTTAATATTAATATTATATATATCCCCAATTTCATTATTCTCTATAAGTTTTTTAAATTCTTCCATTAATGGGTGAAACCTTCTTTGATATGAAATTAAGAATTTTGATTTATACTTTTCTAATACCTTTATAACTTTCTTTGCTTCATAAAGTGAAGCTGATCCAGGCTTTTCAGTAATTACATCTGCTCCCTCTTGTGCAGCTCGTATAATAGCATCAGAATGAAAAGATGTGGGGTTTGAAACTATAACTAAATCAGGCTTTTCTTTATAAGCACTTTCAATATCATCATAAATCTTTATTTTAAATTTCTTTTCTATTGTGTTTGTATTATCTAAGTGAAAATCTTTTGTTAGTAATGGTGTTTTAAAAGTTTTTCTGTAAGCGATATATTTAGCATTTGGAATTATCTTTTTTACAACACGTAAATGTCTCTGTCCAGCTCCACCTAATCCTATAAAAAGAATAGTTTTATACATCAGGTTTCCATTTTAGAATTTTCTATAAAAAATCTCGAAAAATTAATATTATATGCAGCTGTATTCAATGGATTGTTACCTCTCGTTGTCTCAAAAACATACGCGCCATTATATTTTATCTTTCTAAATGATTTAAATATATGATTAAAGTTGACTAATCCTGTTCCAAGTATTACATTATTATGCTTTATATCCTTGTCTTTGATATGAACATGCTCAATGTTATTACCCAGTAATTTGATATCTTCAGGCAAGTTATGTCCAAACGCAACTCTGTTACCTGTATCAAAAACTATTTTTATGTTTTCATGATTTAGTCTCTTTAGTAAATTCATTAATTCTTCACCATTCATTATGGTTTCAAGTAGAATTTGTATTTTATAATTATCTGCGAAATCTGCTATCTTCAATAAATTTTTAACAAAAGTATCTTGATTTTTAACATTCATCTCACTTTTATTAAAAAAAGGCAGAATATACTTTTTAATTTTTAATTTTTTACATTGTTCTATTAATTTAATGTTCTGCTGAAAAGTAGCTATTTCATTGAAAGAGTTATTTATAATATAATCATTGCATAAACTATAAACAGATAGTTCATTCTTTTCGCATAACTCTGATATTTTCTTTATTCCTGTATCGCTCCAGATAGGATTTTCTGGATTATGAGAAATCTCAGCAATTAATTCTATGAAATCTATATCTAATTTAGATGCAGATCTAAATTCATCCTCCCAACTATCATTTGGAAACCATTGTAAGCAATTTGGAGGTGACTGTGTTAATCTTCCTTGAATAATACCAAACTCAATATTTTTGCTCATTTTTTTTACTCAAATTTACAATAAGTTTCTTTAAAAGCTCAGCTTTTTTATTAGCAACATTTAAATCCCTGTAATTAGTTTTAAATTGCATAATTTCTTTTTGAATTTTTTCAGCCACTGGTGTAGATATACTTCTATTATATTCTTTCTCTTTAAAATATGACTTTATAGAAGGTTCGTTATGCGGACAAACGCATGCACCATAAAATCCATCTCCACCAATTTCAAGGTATTTATTATAAAACTCTTTCCAAGATATACCTAAATATTTCTCTCCTAAATATCTAACTGAGAATGTGTAATGAGTATGTATATGATTGTCTGGTATTTTTTGTTCGATCATCCATTTACAGTCTTTTATGGCATTTCTAAATATCTGTGCAACCTTTTGTCTTTTTCTAACTATTTTTTTATGAGATTTAAGTTGACCCAAACAAACTGCAGCAACTATATGCGGCATTCTATAATTTAAACCAATAGTATCAAATCTTTTATAGTTTGGATCCTGAACCTCAGAAATAGCTAACGATGTTCTTCCACCAGTAGCTGTCATATTTTTATATCCAATACCAGCAAACTTCCTTAAACGTGTTGCTAGTTTTTTATTATTAGTGCAAATCATACCTCCTTCAGTAGCACCGCTTAAATGCTTTTTATTTTCAAAACTCCAAATACCAATATCCCCAGAACATCCGGCAACTCGATTATGATATTTACCCGTAAAATCTTGGGCATTATCTTCGATAATATAAAAATTATGTTTCTTAGAAAGTTTGATAATAGGGTCAATATCAACTGGGAGTCCTTGAAGCGAAACAACGATAACTGCTCTAGTTTTAGCTGATATTTTCTCCTCTATTGTTCTGTGATTAATCAAAAAAGTATCTTTGTCAACATCAGCAAAAATTGGTGTAGCACCTACATGTATCGCAGCATATGCATCCATTACAACTGTTAGGGCTGGTATTATTACTTCATCACCAGGTTTTAAATCAATTGCTGCTAAACTTGCATGTAAAGCCGATGTACCTGAATTGCACGCTATGGAGTATTTAACCCCATAAAGTTTTGAAAATTCAGATTCTAGTTTGTCTACATAGTTTGTATCTGTATTCTTGTCTAAAACATCTAAAACATAATCAATTTCTTTATTTGGAAACTTTGAATATTCGCTCTTAATTTTTCTAATTTTATTAATATATTTTTTCATTTTTTTTAATACTTACTTTTATCAATTTTAGCAGAATATAATTTATCTAATGGCGTAATAAATCTATCGCCGAGCTTAATTTTAATATCGTTTGATTTATTTTTATTAAGTTTAAATTTTAATCCACCCTTAATTGTTGCTACATAAAGATAATCTTCATAAATTCTATAAATTAACCCTGATTGATATGGATGGAATGTAGCATTATTATCAGCTGTTTCAGCATTAGTAACAAATACTCTTTTGTTATTAATATAGGTGCTTGCACCATCAAATGGCTTATCAAAAGCATTACAAAAATGCATAATGTCTCGTGCGCTCCAGTTCCAATCGATATATCCATTTTTAGCAGTATCTAGTCTTGGCCAATAAAATGATTCTAATTCTTGTTGTTTTATATTTAACCACGATTTTTCTGATAGAAAGTTTTTAAATAAAATCTGTTCGTGCTTTGAAATATAGTTATAGCATTTTTCTAGATTAGTAGATGATTTAGGAAATTTAATTTTTTTTCTAAGAATTATATTGCCTTTGTCTAAATCTGGGGTTACGTAATGAATATTTAATTCACTTTCTGCAATTCCCTGCATCAATCTCCAAGAATGTCCAGCAGCACCTCTTTGCTTAGGTAAAGATAAATTATGATAGTTAAAAACTTTATTGGGCATCTTTTGTATAATTTTTTTAGGGATTATCCATCTACAGTGTACTGAAAATATAATAGTATTTTTTGATAAATGCTTATTAATGATTGATTCTTTAATACCATCTATTATTTCAAAATTTATATTATTCTTTATAAGAGCATCTTTAAATATACCCATACTTTTTGTTGGATAGTTAACTCTTTGTGGGTCTACTAGTAATATAAAATCAATTGACTGTTTATGACACTCAGATGCAAAACTAAGAAAAGGCCCGTCCTCATTAAAACGATTTCCACCAATAAATATTATTTTTGAAATTTTAATTTTTTTTATTTTATTCATCAATCTTCTTCTGAGCTAGAAAAAACATATGGAGTTGGTTGATTATTATTAAGTCTCTTACACTCCGATGAATAATTTTTAATTTGTTTAAATATATCTAATCCAACATTTTCACTCCATTTATCATGAAGCATCTTAGTGATTGGCCCTAATTTACCATTACCAATTTTTAAACCATTAAATTTTGTTACAGGTAGCAAGCAAAAAGGTGTTGCAGTCATGAAGGACTCATCTGCGGTATAAGCGTCATATGTTTCAAGATTTTTTTCAACACATGGTATATCTAGTTCTCTACATAATTCAAATATATAATTTCTACTAATTCCAACAAGAATGTTTCTAGGTTCGGGAGTATAAACTACATCATCCTTAACCAAGAAGATATTATCACCACTACCTTCAGCAATAAACCCATCCGTGTCAAGCAACAACGCCCAATTATTTTCTCCAGAGAAGAGTGATGCTTCAATATTAGCCATTTGATACCACATTCTGCTCCTATTTTTAATTTTTGGTTCCATAAGATGGGCTGGTATTGCTCGTTGGCTAGTGACTACGGCGTTTATTCCTTTGTCAATTAAAACATCCATTCCGGCTACTGTCCATTTTAAAGTAAAATCTGCGACAATTACTGTCGGCTCTAATTTATTATCAAATATAGAAGAGTAAATACCCAAAGGACCTCTGCTCACATTAATGAGTAGCCTATGTTCATCATGAGGCTCAAATGCATCTTTGTTTTTATCAATAGTCTCATAACAAATTTGCTCAAGTTCTTCAATTGTATGTTGTATCGGAATTCTAAGAATTTTTATGCCAACGTATAATCTTTCTAAATGTTCTCGTAATTTAAATTGTTTCTGATTAAAAGATCTAGTCATCTCAAATACCATATCTCCAAACATTAATGCAGAATCAAATATAGACACCTTTGCATCTTTTTCATCAACATATTTGCCATTTTGATAAACAACTCTATTTTTTTTCATTTTTAACTCCGCTTTTAATATATGCATTATATTCATCATATAAATAATGTTTAAAAATTAATTCAACAAATTCCCAATCTTCTTTTTCGTCAATTTCAAACGATTGCCAAAAGTCGTTTGGAATCATTCCAATGTTGCCTCCAAATCTATTAGATTTCTCTAGGATTATCTCTGGTTTAAACATATATATGGCACCATTTTCAACATATTCTTTATCTCTCAATTGTCTCGGTTCTTGTTTATTGTAGTCATAATTAATACTTTTTAGTTTTTTATTCTCATTCTTCCAAATTAAAAAGTCTTGTAATTCTGCACTACTAAATGCAGAATCATATTTCGAATCTTTAAAAATTTTTATTGCATTAGATAAGTCATCTATTTTTCTTAATGGTGCTGTGGGTTCAAGCATAATCACACAACTATATTTTTTTTTTAGAGTATTTAATGCATGTATAACAGCTTCTTCAGATTTTGCAAGATCACCAGATATATCATCGGGTCTTTTGATAGTTTTAGCTCCATGTTGTAACCCTATTTCCAATATATTATTAGAATCCGAACTTATATATACCTCATCAATTTCTTTTGTTAGTTTTGCTTGTATTACTGACCATGCAACAAGTGGTAGTCCGCAAAAATCTAATATATTTTTATTAGGTATTCCTTTTGATCCACCTCTTGCTAAAATTATTGCCATAATTGTATTATTCATCTACATTCCTTTAGATAGCCAACCACCATCAACAACTATATCCGCTCCAGTTACATAGCTAGATGCGTTAGATGCTAAAAAGATTGATGGCCCAACCATCTCCTCGGGCTTTGCCCATCTGCCCAATGACGTATGCTTTGACCTTTGGTCTCTAAGTTTTTTACAATTCCAGCTTTTGCTGTTCATTGGAGTAGCCGTATAGCCTGGTACAATATTATTAACTCTTATTCCATATTTTCCCCATTCAACAGATAAAGATTTTGTTAAGTTCTTTACTGCTGCTTTTGATGCGGTATATGCAGGATTATTAGAAAAACCTCTTTCAGCACCTATACTGGTGTAGTTAATAATACTTCCTTTAATCTTATTTTTGATCATAATATTTCCTAAGAACTTACATATATAAAAAATAGCAGTAATATTTATATTAATTGTTTTCTGCCATGATGAAAAATTATATTTTTTAGCATCGCCTGAGATTGTTACTGCGGCACAGTTTACTATAACATCTGGACATTTATACATTTTACAGTATTCTCGTAGCGCTATATCAATTGACTCTATAGACTCTAAATTACATTTAATAAAATCTACACCTTTTATTGTTTTCGATTTTTTAATATCAAGGTTTGTTACTACAGACCCATGCTCATGAAAGGCTTCTACCAAGGCGTTACCAATACCGCTTGAGCCTCCAGTAACTAGAATTTTCTTATTTTTAAGATTAAAAATATTATTCATAAATTTACAATTTATTCTCAAATTTACTCAGTGTCTTCCAAAATTCTTCTCCATTATTTTTATGGCCCTGCCATATTTCTGGAATAAACGATGCCATAGGCGAATATTTATTAATAATTTTAAATATTGCACTAAAATTAATATCTCCTTCTCCAATACGTAGACCTTCTCCGTCAAATCCAGATGCATCTGCAATATGATAATGCGAAACATAAGGAGCTATAGTTTTAGTATACTCTGCATGATTCCATTTAAATTTATTGCATGCAAGGTAAGAATGAGATATATCATGACATATTTTCATTTTATTTTTTTTACAGAAATTCACAATTTCTGTAGGATCCATAAAAAGATTTTGATATCTTTGACCACCAAAATGCCATGGATATGGTGCCATCGTCTGCGGTAGTACCTCAACTTTCGTTCTCATTTTAAGAGCATTTAACGAATTAGATAAAGTAGTATAAAATCTTTTCTTTGTTTTGTTATCAACAAAACCATCTTTAGAAAAACCTCCGCAATTTACAATAATTTTAGGCTTTATACTTGATGGAAAATATTCCATAATTTTTAGAGTAATTTTTATAATCTTATTCATATTAGAAATAGATTTTTTTAAATAATTCTTATTATCGCTACACATATCCAAAAGATGATCATTTTCAAATAATTCAGGAGCATGTACTAAAAAATCACAATCATAATTTCTTATTAAATATTTTGATAGATTTTGTTTCATATCATCATAACTTAAATGAAATTCAACCATATCAGGATGCGTGATATTTAATAGTTTATTTATATCATGATATCTTACAGGAATAGCCCATGGCCTATTAAATTTAAAATATTTTTTTATTTTTGCTTGTTTAGTCAAATCACTTAAATATAGAACATCTCCTCTAGCAATATCGCGATTAGATTTTTTCTTAAGTATTTTGCTTAGAAAACTTGGATTTAGACCATGACCCGGGCTTTTAATCTCGAACATATTTTTATTAAATTTTGTATGTTTTTTAATATTTTTTTTTGCAAAAATACTCTTAGAGAGGTTTTCTCTATTTATAAACTCTCCTTGCGATAACGACCTCTTCGAATCACTACCTTTGGCGAGATCTATTTCTCGGATTCCTTTAACTAAAGATTTAAATTCATTAAATTCAAGGCTTGCCAAATGATCTGGTCCTTCCATATTTTTGTCAAGCGTAATATGTCTCTCAATTATTTTTGCACCCAATGCAACAGCTGCAAGTGAAACTGCTATGCCTCTTTCATGTCCAGAATATCCTACAATTACATTATGCTTTTGAAGCTGTTTCATATACATAAGATTGATATCTCTGATAGGCGCTGGATATGTTGAGTTGCAATGCAGGAGAGCAAAATTAGCTTTTATTTTTTTTAAAAAATTTACAGATTCTTTTATTTCATTGTGAGTACTCATCCCAGTAGAAATTATCATTGGCTTTTTTTTCTTTGCTATATATTCTAGTAAATCAATATTTGTTAAATCTGCAGATGCAATTTTATAAGCCGGAACGTTAATTTTGCTGAGATAATCTGCACTAGATTTATCCCAAGGTGTACAAATAAAGGTAATATTCCTATCAGTAGCATATTTTGAAAGATACTTATATTGATTTTTTGTTAATTGAAATTTTTTTAAAAGATTTACAGTATACTGTGTTGATAGGTCGGAATTTTGTATATCTAATGCTTCTTTTGAATATAACTCAGATAAATTTCTTAATTGAAATTTCACACAATCAGCCCCAGCTTCTATTGCCATATTAATTAATCTTTCTGCATTTTTAACACTCCCATTGTGATTCATACCAATTTCTGCTATTACAAAGGTTCTGCTTGATTCGTTTAATTTATAATTATTAATAATCATGAATTATGAAGTTAACCACCATCTAAGGCCTTTATCATCAAATGTAAAACTCTCTACTACCAAACCGTTCTTACTAAGAAAGTCAATGAAATCAAGTTTCTTGAAAGATGGAACATAAAAAAGAAAATACCCTCCACCGCCTGCTCCTAATAATTTTCCTCCAATAGCGCCATTTTCTAATGCAAGTTTATATATATTATCTAAGTAAGGTGATGTTATTTTTGAGGAAAATTTTTTCTTAATTTCCCAAGATTTACCCAGTAATTCCCCAAAATTATTTAATTGTCCTTTAAGTAGCTTAGATTTCATTTGTAAAGACAAATCTTTCGATAATTCGGCATACTTCTTTTGTTCTTCATTATTCATTTGAGTTCTTTGATCTTTATGTATTTCATTAGAGTCATGATTGATACCTGAGTGACATAAAACTAAAGTATCTTCTAATTCATTTTTAATATCTTCATTAATACGAAGGGAATTAACAATATTTTCATCATTCTTAAATTCAATAAAATTAAATCCGCCAAATACAGTAGCATACTGATCTTGCCACCCTCCAGATAAGTCTAATAAAATACGCTCAGCATGAAAAGCTAGCTCTGATATTTCATAGTTATCATATTTTGTCTCTCTAAAGTTATTAAATGCACCAATAATTGCGCTTACAAGCACAGATGATCCTCCTAAACCTGAGCCAGGCTGTACGTCACTATAAGTAACGAGATTAAAACCAAAATTAGGCTTTAAAAGCATCAATATTGATTTTATTATATCAAGTTCACCGTCAAATTTTAAATCACTCAAACTATTGCAATCAATTTTTTTATTAGAGTCTTTAGAAATGATTACAATTTTTGTATCAGATCTTTTTTCTAAGGTAGCATGTGTAAATTTATTAATTGTTGCATTAAGAACCGCGCCACCCTTATTATAGAAATATGTAGTTAGGTCAGTTCCGCCGCCTGCAAAACTTATCCTTACAGGAGATTTTGCCTTAGATATTATCCTATTATCAGTATTCCAGACTAAATTATCCTTGTTAACTATTGAGACTAATCTTTTATTTTCATTAAGGATTGGTATTATTTTAATTCTTGAATCAAGTATTTTTAATATATTTTCTTTAGTAGTTTCATCTTCGTATAAAAAAATAAAATCTCTATTCATACAATCTTTAATTTTTATATTTAATTTATTTTTTTCTATAAGTTTGCGTCTTATATCACCATCTGTAGCTAAACCAATTATTATAGAATTCTCTTCAACAAAAATTACACCATTTTCATTAAGTTCAATTTTTTCTAAAACATCTTTTAATTCATCGTTAAGATTAGCAATATAATTATCTATTATCATTTTTCATTGTCTCACAAAATGTTATATAATCTTCAGGCGTCCCAATATCAATAAAATAATCATCGATTAAATATGATGATATTTCATTTTCCATATAGTTTTGATCGAATAATTCTTCAATCATAAATCTATTTTTTTTAAAGTTAATGATGGTATCAACTTGCTTAAAATAGTATGACCCTGTATTAATGTATGATGGCTTCTTTATAATACCTGGTTTATTAAATTTTTTTATTAAATTATCTTCAATAGTCATAGTTGAATAGCGATCACAATTTTCTTTAAACTTCGTCAATATATTTATCGTTTTCTTAGAGTTTTTGATAAACTCGTGATAATTACACTCAACATAGGTATCGCCGTTTAATACTAACACTGAATCATTATATTTTATATTCAAAGAATATATTGCATTTTTCAACGCTCCTCCAGTACCAAGCGGTGTTTCTTCTCTAAGAATATTGATTTTATTCATTTTTTTGAAATGTCTCTCAATAATTTCTGATTTATAATGAGTCAATATATATATTGGTGAATTAGGTATGTCTTTTTGTATATTGTTTACTACATAATCCAAAAACGGTGTACCATTGATTGACGCCATTGGTTTAGGGACATCTTTTACAATTTTTGATAATCTAGTGCCAAAGCCACCAGCTAAAATAAATATTTTTAACAATTGATTATTTAGGAAATTTTATTACTTTTTCAGAACTATATGGATCGTAACCCGCTACAGATTCA